>Ga0335075_10003786_pt1 | contig 23817 bp, 18 predicted proteins | sample Lox_Sample_24_FD_206723 | JGI IMG/M metagenome (GOLD analysis project Ga0335075, IMG submission 206723) | Soil microbial communities from Loxahatchee National Wildlife Refuge, Florida, United States - Lox_Sample_2.4 | ecosystem: Environmental > Terrestrial > Soil > Wetlands | place: USA...
TGCGCGAGAGCATGACGGGGCGACAGGTGCCGTCCTTGTCCATGACTGGCAAGTCGCTGGCCGCCATGGCTGCAGTGAGGCAGATGCGAAAACTCGTATTGCTGCCGGAGTCGTGGTCCGCCTGGAATCTCTGCTCTGCGCGAGTGCGTACGTTGAGCGGCAGTTTGGCGAGCGCAGTCTGCGTCTTGGCGACGGATTCGGTCAGCTGCGCGGACACGTCAGATCCATCGACCGTCTGCCGCACCAGTCGGACGTCCCACAGGCCAGGCTTGAGGCCGAGTCCGGCCGCCTGTGCCACACCGATCATGCCCAGTGTGCCAATGGCTGCGGCCGCGCAGTACGCCATCAGAGCAGGGGGCACAGCGAGGGGGGATATATCGCGCGGACGGACCGGCAGGGATCTGGACATGGCACAGCCCTCCGCCTTTGGCGGCGTGACTCGGCCCTAGAGTGCGCCTGATGTCAAATCGCGTCCAGTTTGCGCGGCGCGGCGATCGCGCGCAGGGATTTTCCCTCGTTGACATAAGCACATCGCAGCCTGTGAAGCGCGTCACAGTTTGAGCTGAGGGCCGGGGCGTCGCTAGCTTGGCGCAAGCTTCGCTCGCTAGGGTGTCGGCATGAGCGGTGCCAGCTCCAAGCAAGGCGGCGGCGCGAGCGTACAACCCCTGCGCTCGGGGCGGGCTTTTGCCCTGCGCGGCTTCACGCTCATCGAGTTACTGGTAACACTGGCCGTGGCAGCGATCCTGCTGGGAATCGCCATGCCGGCATTCAGCAGCTTCGTGCAGAACAGCCGGTTGAGCACCGAGGCCAATACGCTGGCTTATGACATGAATCTGGCGCGCTCGGAGGCGGTGAAGCTCGACGCCACGGTGGTGGTGTGCGCCTCCGCCGACCACGCCACCTGCAACAGCATGTCCTGGACAGATGGCTGGATCGTTTTGTGCACGGCCGCCTGTCCACCCGGACTCGGTGGTACGCCAGCCCTGCTGCTGGTGGCGCCGGCCATCACTTCGGGCAATACGATAGACGAGAAGCTTACTCCCGGCGCCACGATGGTCAGCTTTCTGAGTACCGGTCAGACCGGTACCGGCAATCTACAGTTTGTCTTCTGCGATCGTCGCGGAGTGACCTATGGTCACGATGTGGAGGTCAATTCCATCGGGGAGATCACCTCCGCATCGACGCCGGGGGAAACCGTGGCGGGTAACCCACTTGGCGGGTGCTAGCGCCCACTGTGAATCTTCAGGGAAATCTCATGCGCAAGATGGTGGGAACAGATAGTCCGGGCACACACCGCGGCTTCACACTGGTGGAGACCATGGTGGCGCTGGTGGTGCTGAGCATTGGCCTGCTGGGGGTTGCAAAGCTCGTCACGGGCGCGGTGCACGCCAATGACAGCGGCTATATGCGAGGACAGGCAACGCAGCTGGCTTACGAGATCCTGGATCAGATGCGTGCTAACCGCCCTGGCGCAGCCGCGGGTTTCTATACTGGCGCAGGCACACTGAAAGACTGTACCGCGGCGGCCTGTAACGATCAGGACCTGGCCGGGCTGGATATGTACAACTGGCGTGCGCGCCTGAAGGCAACGCTACCGAATGGCACGGGCGCGGTGAATGCGACCCAGGGCGTGGGCGGCACCGTGGCAGTGATCGTTGTGCAGTGGGATGACAGCGAGGCGCAATGGGCTTTCGGCACACCTGCGACGACTGCCACGCCCAGCCCAATGACGGTCCAATTGACGTCCGTGCTATGAAAACTGCGCGCGGCTTTTCACTCGTCGAGCTGATGATCGCGATCGTGCTCGGTCTGCTGGTGACCGACGCCATGGTCGCGATGTTCGTCAGCGTGCGCTCTGCATCGCGCACGTCCGAAGGCGTCGCCGGCCTCTCCGACAGCGGCCGCTATGCGCTCGACAGCATCGAGCAGGTGGTTCGAGGTGCAGGCAACCTCGCCTGCGACAGCGGCTCGCCGCTGACCGTGGCTGGCGACTCGATACCCCGGATTGATAACAATCTCGATACCGCCTCCGGAACGCCGCTGTTGAGCAACTACGACCAGCCGTTGTCCGGCTACGAAGCGGTCGGAAGTGCGCCGGGGGATACGCTCACTATTTCTGCAACGCCGGGCGCGCTCCCCACGCCGGGTGCGGCCGACTGGCTGTCGACCCCCACGCTGGGGGGTAACCTCGACGGGGCCCTGGTGACGCCGCCAATCCCGGCAGGACAGGCCGCGCCAGTGGGCACTCCGATCGCCGGCAGCGATGTGCTGGTCGTGCACGAGACGCTGCCGGGCAGCAGGCCAGCCTATATCACCGTGGATGCCACCGGCGCCACCGCATTTGCGATCAGTAGCGCGACGACTTTCACCGGCGGTGGCGCGGACCAGATCGCAGCAATCAGCAATTGTGCACAGGCGGAGATCTTCGAGCTCGGAGGCTTTTCGTCCGTTACGCAGACGGTGACCCTGGGCGGCTCCATGCCGGGGAATCTCACCGCAAGCCTGAATCCCAATCTGCCCCTGCCGATTGGCTCCCAGGTCGATCCGATCGACGTCACCGTGTTTTATGTCGGTGTCGGCGCGGACGGCGATGGCGCCCTGTTCAAATATGACGGCAACGGCGGGGCTCTCGGCGGCCCATACGCCACCAATCAGGAGTTGGTGCCGGATGTGGAGAATATGCAGATTCTCTACGGGGTCGAGACTGCATTGAGCTCCAGCACCCAGACGGCCGCCCAGTATGTGACCGCCGACAAGGTCGCCGCAAACTCCTTCACCCTGGATTTCACCGGTGTCATCAGTGTGAAAATTGCCCTGCTGGTGTCGAGTCCTCCCGGCGCCGTGCCGCAGGGGACGGCCGCGCCGGCCGCGCCGCAATTGCTGGGCACCAATTGGGCGCTCGCCACAGCGGACAACCGGATTCGCAAAGTTTATGAGCAGACGATGTTTCTGCGAAACATGAGCCCATGAGTCACACCATGAACACGACAATAGTCTTGCCGGGACGCCCGCTTCGTCGGCGCGATGAGCGCGGTGTGGTGCTGTTTACCGCGCTGATTCTGCTTTTGATCCTGACGATGGTCGGTGTGCTGCTGGCCCGGTCGGAATCGGTCGAAGAGAGCATCTCGGAGAACGACCAGGACCACGAGCTGGCCATCCAGGCGGCCGAGGCAGCGCTGCGCTATGCAGAGGTCGGTCTCTACAACGGCACGTATTCGAGCTTTTCCAGCAATACGAACGGACAGTATCTCTGGCAGAACGGCACGACCGATGCCTTCCAGCAGTACGATCTCAGCTCGCCCGCAGGCACCTTGCTCACGTACGGCGGTGCCTCGTTACCGAATATCGCGGCACCCCCGGAATTCCTGATCGAAAGCATGCCTGCGGCCGCGATTCCGGGCGAAGCGCTCGGCAATCAGCAGTACAGCCCGCCGACGCCGCCGATCAGTGTCTATCGCATCACTGCATACAGCTATGGCGGCGACAAGAGCACCACCGCCGAGCTGCAGGAAATCGATCTGCAATAGGAGCCTCGACCTCCATGAAACAGCCAGCATACAAATTGATCGGCGCGTTCGGCGCCCTGGGAATGGCACTGCACATGACGCCGGCCTTCAGCGCGCATCCTCCCAACATGGTTACCGGCAGCGTCACGAGTGTCCAGGCACGCTCGATCGTCGTCAACGGCGTGAGCTACGACGTGCAAATTCAGGGCTCAGCGCTGCATCAGCTCGAGCAGGTGCACGTGGGCGACCGGGTGCAGCTGGTGCTGACCGGCCCGAAGGGCTCCGCCTCGAGGCAGGTGTCGGGGATTCGGGTCCAGAATGCACGCTGACGTTTCATCACGCCGCAGCGCCAGGGCGGGCGCTCCCGGTTTTTCACTGATTGAACTGATGGTGACCGTCGCGGTCATCGCCATCCTGGCGTCAATCGCCTATCCCTCATATCGCAGCTACGTGCTGCGTTCCAACCGGACTGATGCGGTACGCGCACTGACGCAGGCAGCCCAGATCCTGCAGCGCTGCTATTCCGAGACATACGCCTTCGTGGGCTGCACACCCGTACCGCCGACCGCACCGGGCTTCACCCTCTCCCCCAACGGCGACTACGCCCTCAGCAGCTTGATCGCGGCGGGCCCGCCGCAGACGTTCACGCTCACCGCGACCTACACGGGCGCGCAGATCGCTGATACGACCTGCAAGACCTTCACCCTCGATCAGACCGGACAGCAGCTTGCTTTTGACTCTGCTGGTGATGACGAAAGCACGGTCTGTTGGGGCAGCGACTAGCCAGGAAACGGGCCGCATCGTCCTTCCCCGGCCTCAAATCGAATGCAGTGAGTCGAGGCATCGACGGCATCTGGCCCAACACACCGGCCGCCAGGGGTTGGGGCGAACAGCTCATAAACGCTGCAGGACCGCCTGGTGACGATGTCGTGGCGGCAGCTGCGCAATGTCACAAAGGCTCTCACGTTGCCCTGCGGGCGCAAGCTCCTGGGACCCGAGGCCTCCAGGAGGCCATCGGGTTTCAGCGCTGGTCTTACCGTCTTCACACGGACTCCGGCCTCGAGATCTCGACAAGGGCCACCGCCCCGTTCGGCCATCCGGGGATATTCAACTGTTGATTTAGGGGCGGGAAGCGGACATTGCGGGGGGCCGGAAGTTAGGTATTCGGTAGCCGGCTTCGCCGCCGCCGGCGTCCAGAAGGAGCCTATCGTGATCCCCGGCGCTCCTCCCGGATCGATCTGCTTCTTTCGGACGCCAACGGCTCGAACGAACGGCGGATGAGAAGCACTGTCCGCCACAAGTGACATTTGTCTGTGACCGGATTCGCGAAGCCCTTCACATCCCTCGGCGGTTACCAGGGCGGTCGAGGGTGCAAGGTGTCATCTTATTGGGATGAGCGAGGATAATGCCCGGGATAGGCTTAAGCGCGTCGGCGCTGCGCTAATCGTATTCGGTACGCTGGATATCGGTTATATGATTTATTGCATCATGCACCGAGTCAGCTATTCGTCCAGCTTCAACATATTTGCTGTAATTTCCGGCATCTATGTCTGGAGAAGACACCCTTGGTATTTGAAGTGGGTTCCTCGTGGCGTAGCTTTTTTTGCTGCGGCTTCAGGCGCCGCCTTGCTTGTCTTCCCCACGCTGATACCCTTGGATTTCCAGTTGACTGTGATCCGCGGCAATGCAGCCACCGTGCTGATCTGGCTCTTCGTTGTCCTGGCAGTTATCGCGTTCTTCTTGTGGCTTTACAAGCAATTCCGCGCTCCCTTGGTACTTCGGTATTACGATCAGAACGGACTGTCAACAAAGGCGCCGAAATATGCGTTTCTTTGCGGAGCCATATTGGTCGTCCTCATGGGAGCGCTCTTGTACTCAATGACGCACGGTTCCGACGCACATCGAGCTATCGCGCTCGCAAGGGCGAAATCCGGAGCCGATTACCGTTACTGGGTGTCGGGCATCAACTACACCGGCAGCCACGGCAGTGCTCGCGTATATGCGTACAACAGGACGGAACTTAAGGAAGTCGGGGTGGAGTGGTAGGGGCCAGGTGCTCGATGCTTGGGCGTACGAGCGCGGCGTGCGGCTGAACTTAATCCGACCTGGCAAGCGCATACGTGGAGAGCTTCAACGGACGCTTCCGCGACGAGTGCCTGAACGAGCACTGGTTCCTGACGATGGCGCATGCCCGTCGCGTGATCGAGCACTGGCGCACCGAATACAACACCGAGCGACCCCCCAGCTCACTTGGAGATCTGACCCCGGAGCAGTTTGCCAGGACTGGACCGGAGCTTCTCCCCGCCCTACGGGCGTGAGACTGCGTTACTGGGAAGAGCTCGACAGGGGCTGACAAAGAGAGCAAATCATCAACCGCGGACTAAAGCTGCCACCCCTACTAAATCGGGTGTCACCTCATCTACAGCCACCGTCTACAAGAAAGCAAGTCGGCATTCGAGCTACTTCTTGCTCAATTATTTCGACTCCGACGTGGTGGTCCCGAGTATTCAAACTCTGACTAAGGCACGGAGAAGGATGACGCCGGAGAGATCATGTGGTATTCCGAGAGCCCTCTGAAGGGCTTAATTCGGAACCTCGGCGGACTGCTCGACTTCCATCCCCTCTCCGGGACCCGGAACCACATCGCCTCATCACCGCGGCGAACGGACTGCGCCGAGATGGGACCTGTCATCGAGCGACTATTGGCGAGCCCGGCAGGCACATCGGTAACGGCCACGATTGACTATCTGGCTGGCACCTCTCGGGACGAGATCAATGGCCCGAGCTCGCTTCTGGCACGCCGAGATTCCCCTGTTGCGCAACCAGCGACGTGCCGACACCGACTCACCGCGAGCGGATGGTGCGTTGGGTTTGATACCTGCTGCTACCGAGGACGCAGTGCTCCCGATCAGCGGATCTCCCACCAGGAGTAGCGTTGCTGGTGCAGGCCGAGCTGCGCGAAGGGCACGGTCTGGGTGCTGCTCAGTGTGATCCAGCCGATGTCACCGCCGCTGCCATAAGCGCCAGCCGAGTAGGTGTTGTAGACCGGACCCGACGCGTACACGCCTCCGAGCAGCATGCCGTTGGCAGGGACGATCGATGAGGTCACGGCGCCAGTGCCATTGTAGTTGAACACGGGCGTCGAGAAGGCGCCTCCGGCAAAGTTGAATTCCATCAGATACGACACGTCGCCGCCCGGGCAGACCGCCGGAGGTGGTGGTGCCGGGGCCGCGGTGACCGTCAACAGGGCATTGCCCGAAACAGTGCCGTAGGAGGCCTGGATCGTCGTCAGGCCGATCGCGGCGCCGGTCGCGAGACCACCCGACAGGGTGACAGTTGCGACACTGGTATTGGTGGACGTCCAGCTGATGCCCGACGCGGTCGTGAGATTGACCGTCGAACCGTCACTGTAGTGCCCCGTGGCCGTGAACTGCTGCGTCTGCCCGACATCGATGCTGGGATCGGGAGGCGCGACTGAAATCGACAGCAGGCTCGGATGATTGATGACGGTCAGGCCGGTGGAGCCGGAGACGCTGCCGTCCGTGGCCGTGATCAATGTCGCGCCGGCGGTAATCCCGGTCGCCAGACCGCCGGAGGAGATCGAGGCGACAGCCCCTGCGGAAGAAGTCCAGGTGACCGATGCGGTCAGGTTCTGGGTGGATCCGTCGCTGTATTTTCCGGTCGCGGTGTACTGCTGTGTCGCGCCGACATAGATGGTCTGATTGGCAGGTGTGACCGTGATCGAGCTCAGGGTCGGTAGGGGAACGACAGTCAGACTGGCGGTGCCCGAGATACCGGCGAGCGTTGCGGTGATGACCGATGAGCCGATTCCCCCGCCGGTGGCCAGGCCTCCGGCGCCAATGGTTGCCACCGTGGTAGTGCCCGAGGTCCAGGTTGCCGTCGAGGTCACGTTCTGTGTGGAGCCGTCGCTATAGGTGGCGATGGCGGTGTACTGCTGCGTCTGTCCGATATGGATCGTCGCACTCGAAGGCGTGACTGTGATGGAGTCCAAGGTCGGCGGAGTGACCACCACGGGAGGCACGACCGTCAGCGTGGTGCTGCCTGAAATCGTGCCCTGCGTGGCCGTAATCAGGCTGCTGCCCAGGGCCAAGGCATTCGCCAGGCCGCCTGCGCTGATGGTCGCGACAGAGGTGGTGGCAGAAGTCCAGGTCACAGTTCCCGTGATGTTCAGCATCGAACCGTCACTATAGGTTCCGATCGCTGTGAACTGTTGTGTCGAGCCGACGCCGACCTGCGGATTGGAGGGCTCGACGGTGATCGATTCCAGCGTGGGAGGTGGGGTGACTACGACGGCGTTGACCGTGAGTGATGCACTGCCCGAGATGCTCCCCAGGCTTGCCGTGATCCCCGTCACCCCTGCCGTCGTCGAGCTCGCGAGACCCGTGGAGCCAATCGTGGCCACGCCGGTATCCGAAGAGGTCCAGGTCACACTGGTGGTCAGGTTTTTCGTCGAGCCATCGCTGTAGGTGCCTATGGCGGTGAACTCGACCGTCTGGCCGGCCGTGATGACCGGGGCTGACGGGCTCACGGCAATCGATTGCAGCGTGGGCGGCGGTCCAACGCCCAGACCCACCGGCGTCAGGCGCGCCGTAGACTGCGATGGGTGGTATACCCCATCCATGGAGAGTGTCGAGGGCGCTCCACGAAAGTCGGCCGCCGCCAGCTGCGGGCCTTGCGTCACGTAGACGACGGAGTCGAGCGCGGCGGCAGGCCGGGCGACAATCGTCGATGGCTGGCGAGGCGGCGGTTCGGGCGTGTGCTTGGTTGCCGCCAGCATGGCGTGGGAGCGCAGGCTGGGTGTGACCATGGACGTCGTGGTGGTGGGCGCGGTGGGCTTCACGCTGATGACGGTCAGGGCGCCACCGATGAGGCGCGGATCGCTCACGATGCGTTCGCCGACGTCGGTCTGCACGCCGCCGCTCACCACATCGAAATCGACCAGCCAGCCATCGTGCGCCGTCAAATCCACCTGGGTGCCGCTCACGAAACGCAGCGTGTAGCCACTGACCAATGACTCGGTCAGCGGTTGATTGACCAGATCAGAGCGCTGGACCGTGACACCGTTTCCGGCGTCGTAAATGCCATACATGGTCTGGATCTGCGTCGAGGACAGATCCGAGGTCCCGAGCATCTGCCCCGTCCCTACATAGACCATGGTGCCAGAAAGGCGCGGAAACTCGGGATTGAGCGATACCGCCGGCGTCGTCGTGATGGGCTGCGGATTGTTGGAAGGGTCGAGCGCCTTGAACAGCAATGTCACGGACCAGTTGGCCGGATCCGGATCGTGGATGTCCACCCGCCAGACATTGCCCTGCAGGTCGCCGGCGTAGACCGTCGTGGCCGCGGTGCCTGTGCCGCCCAGGCTGCTGACGACGTTGACACTGGAAAGGCCATTCGCCTGTGCGACGTTGCAGGCCGTCGGCACCTTGGCGCACAGGTCAATCGGCATGCCTGTCAGCAGATTGCCGGTCTCCGGATTCACGGCATATAGATAGGGTTTCTCCGAGGCGCTGTTGTACCCGTTTCCGAAGAACACCGTGAAGCCCAGATGATTGGCGGTCGCGCCGTACGCCGTCTGCGCGATCACCGGCGCGCTGTAGGTCAGCCCCATGTTCGCATCGGTGAAATCCCACAGCACGTGCTGTGCCAGCGTGGTTTCGGAGCTGATCCCGGACGGGTCGGTGACATCGAGTGCAAACACTGAATTCCCACCGCCGCGCTCGCCACTGACGAGGATCGTGCGCCACTTGTCATTGCTGGCGAACTGCACGTCTCCAACCTGCGGGGAGCCGTCGGCGAAGAACTGGTGATTCTGGTTGTAATAGGGATTCGTCAGGTTGATCAGATTCGGGTACACGCCTCTTGGAATATAGGCAAACAACTCCTGACCCGTGGTGGCACTGATGGCGTGCAGCATGCCGTCGTTGGCGCCTACGTACAGCACAGCCTGCCGACACGGGCTGACGGTGGGCGCACAGGACGGATACTTTTTCTCGAACGCGTAGTAGCTGGCAGTTTCGTAGGGCCCCAGCGCGCCGGAAACGTAGACCGGTGAGCTGTCGACGATATCGCCGAGCACGTGCGTGCGGGTACGATAGGCGCCGCCCTGCGCCACGGACAGCGCCTGGTCCCCGCGCAGATAATCGAGCGCGTCCTGGCCGCTGGGGTCTGCGGTATTGGACTCCAGATCCTGGCCGAGCTGCGTGCTGACGGCGATGCCTTGCGATGGAGTGCCGCCGCTCCACTCGAAGGGAGTCGCGGCGTTCGCTACCGGATCCCAGGTCGCAATGATGCGATTACTCCAGCCATTGGCGGACGCCTGTGAATCCAGCTGCGCCTGGGTGCTCCAGGCGAGCATGCTGGTTTCCACGGCGCCGGTGCCTGGATCGAGCGGATAGGCCCTGAGATCCCCCGTCCAGTCCTGGTTGACATCCGAGGTATTAAAGCTCGGCTGGAAGGCCATGGAGGTGCTGTTGAGCGCGGTGGTATTCACGGTGGCCGAGGCGCTCGAGCGGACCGCATTCAGAATCTGCGACAGGATGACCTGCATGTCCGCGGTGACATCCGCGGGCGAATCGGCCTTGAAGTAGCTTCCTGTCTGGCCGGCCTGGGCCATCCAGGTGAGCGTATCGGCGGCCAATGGATTGTTGGCGCGGTCCACGCCGGCACCCAGACCGATGACGTAGGTCTTGATGTGATAGTTCTTGTAGGCATTCTGAATGGCGGTAATCGCGTCCTTCACCGCCTGATCGCTCGTGCTGAAGGAATAGCCATCGGAGTTGATCACGATGGTGCTCGACGTCGGTGTGACGCCATAGCCAGCGGCTGCCTGGCTGCCGAGCGGCGGCCAGCTGTTGCCGGAGAGGTCCTTGGTCGGCAGTCCGTCGGTGACGAGCACGATATATTGCGCCGGAGCACAATTGCCCCCCGTCTCCGTGGTGGATAAGTACTGTGCGGCGCTCTGCACGATAGCGGCGATTGGAGACTGCTCGGCGACGGACTTGACCTCTGTGGTGGAGGGGTCGGCGGTCTCCGGTTGCAGGTAGGGAGTGAAGGCGGAGATGGCCGTGGCGACCGTCGCGGCGGTCGGCGCGCTGCCGGCGGTCTGCATCGGCACCAGCAGGGAGCCGGCGGTCGCCGATATCGTGGTGGCGTCATAGCCGAAGCCGCGCATGACCTGCATGATCTGCGGCGAATAAGGGACGTAACCGGCGTTGGTCGGCTGCATGCCCGGCGCGCAGGACCAGGTATACCCGGCCGCTCCCCACTGCACGCCGTAGAACTCGGTGACAGCGCCCGTCTCGTAGTTGCTGATGCCGAATGAGGTATAGGGATTGAGCGGGCTCGGTACGCCATCCGTGCAGATCGGCGGCTGGTAGCCTGCCTGCGCGTAGAAGACGTCATTGATGGACGGATCATCGCTGCTGTTGCTGATGATCATGTACTGGTCGCTGCCGATATTTGAGGCGCTGCCGAAATCGGCCTCCAACGCCGCGCAGGACTGCCAGTACGCGTCTGTCGTGTCCGTGTCGAGCGTGGCGTAGTTGTAGCAGGGGTTTTGGACATAGTCGCTGCCCGCGCTGATCGTCGTGGAGGACCAATCAGCCGAGGTCGACACCGTATAGGTGCCCACGCCGCCGGTGCCCGTGCCGAACGCCATGACGATTGTGTTGACCGGGACACCCGCCCCTGTGATTAGGCTGCCGACCGTCAGAGCGCCGGAGGTCACGGCGGTGACCGTCATCGTCGAGTCCGTACCCGAGACTGAAGCGGTGCCGGTGAAGGTCTGCGGAGTCGTGCTCGTAAAGCTAAAGCCGGCCGGGGGGCTGGCGTAATAGACCCACGTCGCGTACTCGCCGAGATCCGCGGTCTGGTAATCCATCAACGCAAAGTCCGCATACCCCATGAAGGAGTTCAGAATCGCGCTGATGCCTGCCTTGGCGACATTCAGGCGGCTCGCGGAATTGTCGACCAGCGTGCCGGAGACGCTGACCGTGTAGGGCGCCTGTCCGGCCGAGCCGGGATTGATCGGTGGTGTAAAGCCGCCGGGAACGGCGTAGTTGACCGGTGAGCTGGAGGCGCCGAGCTGAGTGGCGGCGTCGACACCGATTGTGCCGGCGAGCGAGCCCGAGCCGGTCATGACTGCTCCGCTCAGATCGCCGTCCATCGATTGTGAGTTGCCGAGCGCAAAGACGATCTGGGGGTGAGCTGGAATGGTCACCGTCAGCGGCGTTTGCGAGATCAGGATCGGCGCAGCCGGGGAGGTGCTGAAGGATTTGCTGGTGCTCAGACCCAGTATCGCGATCAGTCCGACCGCGAGGACCGTCATACGACGCCAGCCGCCATGCGGAATTAACATCGCGATATGCCTCGGGCGCTTGATGCGCTCATGTTTCCCTGTCGGGTGTGAACACTGATGACCATTGGGTGCCACCCTAACAATTCGAGCTTGCGCCAAGCTGGCTCGGGCGAGGCGCACACCAGTGGAATGTGATGGGCATCACAGATGCTGGAATAAGGACGGATGGCGCAATGCACGCCACTGTTGGCGGGCATAATGTGAGGCGAATGGCCTCGGGCTATACTGGCCTGCATGCATGGCGGCAGAGACGATGAGGCACTGGTTGTCCTGCAGGTGTGCACGGATCATCTGGCCGCCGAGGTGCTGGCCAATTTTCTGAGAGCCCATGGCGTAGCAGCCCTGGTGCGCAACCTATCGCCACTGCCAGGTCTGGCGCAGGGCGCCCAGGTGTGGGTGCCGGCGGGCCTGCTGCATCGGGCGCGCTGGTTGAACGCCGTTCCATCGCCGACGGATGCGGAGCTGGAGGCTCTGGCGACGGGCAATATGTCGTCTTCCGACGAGCGCGCTGTCTGAGCGGCTTCAGGGCTTGAGCGCGCCGGCCGTATGCGGTATCGGTGTCCGATGCGGTAGCAGTGTCTGCAGCAGTCGCGGCAGTTGCAGATGCCGCGATCTTCGCCACTGCGGGGTCGGCGCAGTCATGATCCGGCGCACGCTCAGCGTGGCCGGATCAAACACGACGAGCAGCGGGGAGCCGCGACCGGTCAGTGGCAAGGCGTTGGCCTGATCGGGATCCAGTCCCAGTGTGCGCATGCGCTCGCCCAATGCCTTTTTCTGGCCGGGTGAAAAATAGGCCACATCCTTCACGCGCTTTAGCTGCTGACGCAGTGCCGATGTCCCGTCCGACCAGCGCCTGAAGTAACGTGGCATCGCGATGACATCGTCGCCGCCGTCCAAAGTGGACATGACGATCTTGCGGGCTGCGTCCGGATCTGCGGGCAGGGGTGCCCAGATCCAGCGCGGCAGGCTGTACCAATGCGGACGAAGTGCGGCGTGTTGCTGGCGTGCCAGTTCCAGCTCGTGAGTGCTGAGGTCGGAGGCCTGCACCAGCTGCAGGACGTTCTCCGAGAAAGCGTAATAGAGCGGACGCCCCATCCAGAGTGAGACGCCTCCGTAGATGAGCGCGCAGAGCTGTACCGTGGCGATGATGCCGATGTCGCGCACGAGCTCCGCGCGGGGTTTGGTCGAGCGGGCAACGATCAGCGTGAGAAGCGGACCGAGCGTCAGATCGATCCCAATCAACATGAACGCGACACTGCGTGCGTCGGCGATATACCAGCCCGGCCAGCGGTACCAGCCCAGATACAGACTGCCGAGCACCAGCGTGAGCACGCTTGCGCTCGCCAGTACATGCAACCCGAATGCTCGCAGACGGAATTTCATCGCGCCGATCGGACCCACCGCAACCACGGCAGTTCGCCGGGCGGAAATTCTAGTCAGGCGGGATGGCTGAAAATGCGGACGCGCATCACAGTGCGATAAATCGAGGCGCCTGCGCTCGGTGGGGGATGACTTTTAGCCTGAACGGACAGCGGCGCTGATCTGCGGCTCGCCCCGCTCGTCTGCCGCGGCGGCGGCGGCCGACGCTGTGCGCACGGGGGGAACGGTGCCTGCGATGACGGGGGCGGCTGCGGGGGAACGTGACGGCGCCGCCGCCGCCGAAGGAGCCAGCAGGTGCGCGGCCAGGACATTGCCGACCCGGCGGGTCAGGTGCTCGACGGGCAGGAAGGCCCACGCCAGGGCCAGGCAGGCGCACAGCGACACGACGTCGATGACAGCCAGCGCCCAGCCGTGCAGGGCGCCCCGCGCCGCGGCGAAACAGATGGCGTAAGAGGTCACCGAGACCAGCACGGGGAACTGGATCAGGTAGAGCGGAAAGGAGAGGCGGCCGAGCTGTCGCGACAGGCGACCCGAGAACGCAGCACACAGCGGGCGATTGCAGAACACGGCGCCCAGCAGCAGCACGGAGGCCAGCGGCACCATGCGCCGATCAACCACCCTCCAGTGGCTCCACCCGTCCAGCACGCCGATGAGCGCGATGAGCATCCAGGACCACAGCTGCGCTCGGCGCGACGCCTGCATGCGCTGGAAGAACCCCTGACTGCGCAGCCAGCCAAAGCCAATCCCAGCGAGAAAGCACGACAGCCACTGTCCGGTTTTGGTCGTGATGAACGAGACGAACAGCAGGCCGACGAAGATCCACAGGCCGCGCCGCCAGGCCCCACGCAGCCGTGCCACACCCAGTAGCGTTGCGAACACCATGATCGAGCCCACCATCTCGAACTTCATGGTCCACAGGAAGGGGATCACCGCATGCTGGGGCGCGACACTGGTGTACACCGTCAGCAGCATGTAGCGCAGCGAGAGCAGCAGCGAGGGCGGCGGATCGATGAAGGAGCCCAGCCAGTCCTCGCGATGTACGTAGTGCGCAGCCTGCACGTTGAAGACGAGACCGGCGTAATAGAGACCCAGCGTCAGTGCACAGGCCGCCACGATCGGAATGGTCAGGCGCGTGTAGCGCTTGACGGCCAGTCTCAGTACGGCGCCTGAGCCGCCGCCGGCAAAAAAGCCGGCGCTCAGTGCCTCGCCCGAGAGCGCGAAGAAGACGGCCACGGCGACACCGCCGTCGAGCAGAAAGCCGGTCACGGGATTGCGCAGCGCCGGAACGATCGCGCCGAAGGTCTCCCAGGTCAGATGGAACACGACGACGCAGAGCGCGGCCCAACCACGAATGCCGTCGAGCTCTTCCAGGCGCACGCGTCGGGCGCCGTGGGAGGGCAGGGCAGCGGTTGCAGTCAGCTTGGCGGTGGGCAACGAAGTCGGGCGCATGGCAGAAATTGCCCCGATGGGCGCTGGTCAAAGTATATGGTAAATGCTCCCGTGCCGCGTTTTGCACCGCCGCCGGACTATTGTGACGTGGGTCCGGGTTCGACGCTCGCCCTCCCCGATAGGATCGAGTCCGAGGGGAGCATCCCCGCATCGGGGAGCACCGCAGCCGCATCAGCCAGACGCTGCAGGATATCCAATGACTCGCTGTCCACGTTCCGCCGCACTGGTAGGCATCGGCCTGGCAGGCCTGATGCTGGCCGGCTGCAATCTCAGCATCGACAATCACAACGACAGCAGCGGCTCGAGCGCGAGCACGACGCAGGGCAACAGCGGCGGCGGCACCGGCGCGGCTCAGTTCAGTGTCGGCGGCAGCGTCACGGGACTCTCTCAGGCCGGCCTGACCCTGGCCAGTGGCAGCAACAGCGTGACTGTAGCCGCCGGCGCCACGAGCTTCACGTTGCCGGGACTGCTCGCCTCGGGCGCCATGTATTCCGTGGTGGTGAAGACGCAGCCCCTGGGCCAGACCTGCGTCGCCAGAAACGAGTCGGGCACCATTGCGCAGGCCAGCGTCACGAACGTGCAGGTGAGCTGCACCATCAATACCTACAGCATCGGCGGCACGATCACGGGCGTCAACGCAAGCGGGCTGGTGCTGGCCAACGGGACCGATACCGTCACGGTGGCACTGGGTGCCAGCACCTTCCTGATGCCCACCAAGCAGCCGATGGGTGCCACCTACACCATCACTGTGCAGACCGAGCCGACAGGCCTGTCCTGCCAGGTTTCCAGCAGCGGCTCAGGCACGATGCCGGCAGCGCCAGTCACCAATGTCATGGTCAGCTGCGGGCAGTGGACCTGGATAAATGGGGCCAGCGCCACGGGCAGCGCGGGCACGTACGGCATGCTGGGCACCCCTGGCCCGGCGGACGCGCCACCGGCGCGCTCGGGCACTGTGAGCTGGAAGGACGGCAGCGGCCGCCTGTGGCTATTCGGCGGCGTCAACTCCAGTGGCTTTCTGAATGATCTGTGGCAGTACGATCCAATCAGCGCGCAGTGGACCTGGATGGGCGGGGTCAGCAGCGCGAATGCTCGGGGCCAGTACGGCACGAAGGGCATGGCGGCGTCCGGCAATCTGCCGGGGGCCCGCCAGGGCGCGGCTGCCTGGGTCGATGCTGCCGGCAACTTCTGGCTGTTCGGCGGCCAGGGCTATGACGCCAGCGGCACCAGCGGACTGCTCGATGATCTCTGGGAGTACGACCCCGTCAATGCAACGTGGGCCTGGGTCGCCGGCGAGTCCTCGGCCTACGCCATGGGGGCCATGGATCCGGCGGGAGAGCCCGCTGCACGCAGCGGCGCGCTCGGCTGGCGCGATGCCCATGACAATTTCTGGCTCTTCGGTGGTAACGGCACCGTGGCCAACGGGGCCGCGGGTGCGACCAACGATCTGTGGGAGTACAGCGCCGGCAGCTGGACGCTGGTGAGCGGCTCGCAGACCCCGGCTGCGCATGGTGTCTACGGCACCAAGGGCACCGCGGCCGCGACCAATGTGCCCGGCGGCCGCGGGCGGTGGAGCGGTGTGGTGGCCAGCCCCCGCAAAAAGTGGGTGTTAGGCGGCCAGGGGAATACCCCCGGGGGTGGCAGCGGCCAGCTCAACGATCTGTGGTCGTTCTCTCCCACGACCATGCAATGGACCTGGGTGGGTGGCTGGAACACCGTGAACGGCGCCGGTGATTACGGCACCAAGAGCACCAGCAGCGGCAACCTGCCCGGGGCGCGATTCTCAGCCAGCGTGGGCGTTGACCCCGGTGGCAATCTCTGGCTCTTCGGTGGCACCGGCGAGGATGGCGGCGGCACGCTGGGCGCGCTGGGCGATCTGTGGGAATACGACATTGCGGCAGCCAAGTGGATCTGGATGGGTGGCCCGCAGACCAGCGGCAACGTCGGCGTCTATGGTACGCAGGGTATGGGAGCGCCCGCCGATGCGCCCGGTGCCCGCGCCGCGGCAACGGCCTGGATGGATGCGAGCGGCAACTTCTGGTTGTTCGGCGGACAGGGCCTTGCCACGACGCAGTCGGCTGGAACGTTGAACGATCTCTGGCAATTCGTCCCCTGAGCCGCTGGCGCTGTGTCGGACCGCGGCCCGGGCCGCACCGGGGGAGTCCGCATCAAATTGTCGGCGCGACCGACGGCGATGCCATGCCTGCTGTGGCAGCCTCATGGGCACTTTCCTGCCGTCTGCGAGGAGGTCCTCATGAGTATGCTCGACAAAGTCGTCGCCGCTGTCACCCCGATGGAAAGCGACGAAAAGCGCCGCGAGGCGCGTAACAAGGCGCGCGCGGCCGCCGGCACCAGCGATTGGCTGTCCATGATTCTGCAGCATCACGATCAGATCGAGATCGCCTTCGACACGGCCAAGGCGGCTCATGATCCGGCCAGCGCGCGCACGGCCCTGAAGGAGCTGGCGCTGATTCTGACCGGACACTCCAATGCCGAGGAAGCGGTGATCTATCCGGCGCTCGCCTGGTGTAACGAGAAGAGCAGCGCCAGCATGGGCTATACCGAACAGGCTGCCGCCAAGACGCAGGCAGGGGAGCTCGAGTACCTGGATCCGATGAGTCAGGAATTCGCCGAGAAGCTCGAGCATCTGCGCGGCGCCGTCCTGCATCACATGTACGAGGAGGAGAGCAGCCGCTTCCTCGATCTCAAGCAGAAGATGCCCGCGGCCCAGCAGTCACAGCTGACGCAGCGCTTCCGGGAGGAGTTCGAGCGCTACGTCGGCAACGACGCGGGCTGGGGCGGGGCGCCCCGCACCGGCACCAGCGCCAGCACCGCCGCGAGCGCCAGTGCGGGCCTGCGACCGGCCCCGGGGACGGCACACTAGCGCCGGGTGCTGCGCGTGCGCGACCGAGGGCTGCGCGCGGGCGCGCCCTCGAGCGCGCGCATCAGCGCTGCGGCGCCGGTGGGTGCGCGCCCCTTGGCGCCAGCCTGACAGACCGATGCGGATCTCACCTGCCCGCCGTGCCATGGCGTTGCCCGCGAGCGGACATTCGGGCAGGGCCTAGCGCCGTACGTCGAGCGTGCCCGCCACGCCCGGCGCGCCGGGCCAGGACAGATCCGTCAGCACGATGTCCAGGCTGATCTTGGCGCGGCAGGCCCACAGCACCTCTCGTGCGCTGAGCTCCCGACCATGGTGGTCGTAGATGTGCCGGTAGAAGCTCAGTGTGCGCAGCAGGCGGCGCGTCGCCGCCAGCCGCTTGATGAGTCGGCCGAGCGGACCGAAGGGCTTGAGCTTCAGATAGCAGGGATGCAGTGACAGGTGCAGCGTCGGGCGATGTGCGCGCAGCCAGTCCGCCATCGTGGGGATGATCTGGTATTCGCCGCCTTCGATATCCATCTTGATGAAATTGACATCGCGGATGGCGTACTGCGCGAGAAAATCCGCGAACGTCAGCGCCTTGACGGTCCAGTGCGTCCTTTTTTTGCCGAACAGCAGGCTCGAGGTGGAATCGCCACCCTCGCCGCGACTGCCGAAGGCGACCTCGCCCGAATGCGTCGCGATGCACAGATTGGCCAGCCGCACATTGTCGCTGAGCGGTCGGTTCAGCTCGATATTGCGCTCGAGTTCGCGGTAGGCCAGCGGATCGGGCTCCAGGCCGTAGGCACTGCGCGCGATCTGGCAGCCGTAGAGCAGCGTGGGACCGATCCAGCAGCCGATGTCGAGGTAGCTGTGCCCGGGATTGAGGAAGCGCTCGAAGATGTCGAACGTGGCCGGCTCCCAGCTGCCGCGGGCGACCTCGCCCCAGAATGCCGCATGTCGCGCGGCCTCGATGCGCAGTGGCTGTCCGCGCAGCGTCAGCTGTATCTGCGAGGCTGGCGGATCGAGCGAGGCGACCATCAGGAGAAGCCCCCGGCGCGCAGCGGTGGCGCCAGTGGCCTGCGACGCGTCACGGCCGCCACGGAGCCGAAGAACAGCGATGCCAGTACGGCAATGGCCGCCTCGATGTAGAGCATGGCGGCAGGACCGAAGTGGGTTCGGGTGGCTCCGTCGACCAGCGTCATGTAGGTGATGGGAATGTTGGAGAGGCAGGCGAGCACATTGTACTTGGTCGCCGCCGCGCCGGTGCCGATGGTCTCCAGCGCCAGCGCCGTGAACGCGGCATAGACCCAGCCGGCAAAAAAGCCATACAGGCACACGAAGATCACGAAGGTGGTTGGATTGCGCGGCGCGAGACCCATGGCGAGCGCGCAGGCGGCCAGTGTCCAGCCGGACAGCACATAGCCCGCCTTGCGATTCATCAGGTCGAACAGGTAACCGCCGATCAGGCAGCCGGCCGCCATGATGAGGCCGCTGAGCAGTCCATTGACGAGTGCCACGGTGTCCGCAGTGGCGTGCCAGTCTCCGGCGATGGCTGACCAGAGATTGGAGGCGGCGGCGGTCCCCAGCGGCATGAAAACCAGCAGCCCGGCGAGAAAGCCGGCACGCGAGCGGGCCACTGACCAGACATCGCGTGCGGCTTCACCCAGGCGCGGGGCAAGGCCCTGCGCGTGCGCCTCCTGGTGCAGCGGCGGCACTGCCCCCAGAGCCGCGCAGCAGCCGATGCACACGAGCGCGAGCAGAGCGCCGCCGCTCCAGGCGTTGAAGTGCTGGGAGAGCCAGAGGCCGGCGCCGCCGCCCAGGCCCTGGCCCCCCAGCCCGCCGGCCTGGCACCAGCCCCCGGCGCGTCCCTTCTGCTGCGCAGAGGTGCTATGCGCCATGAGGTTTTCCGTCGCCATGCCCACGATGCTCAGGGCCAGGCTGGTGAGAAACACCAGCACGTCCAGCAGCCACAGCTGCGAGGGGCGCGGAGGCACCAGTGCCATCGCCAGGATCAATGCGCCGGTTGTGGCCGCGCCGATCACATACCAGCGGCGGATGCTCAGCGTCGTGTCGACGATCGGTGCCCAGAGCACCTTCCAGGTCTGCGGCAGATACAGCAGCGCTACCACACCGGCAACCTGCGAGATGCTCAGGCCCTCATGGGGCAGCAGGTAGGCGAGTGTGACGATCACGTAGCCGTTGGCAATGCCGAAGGGCAGATACAGCGCCAGAAAGATGCTCGGATGCGCGATGGCGCGCGCGCCCGTGGGCTGGGAGAACGAGCTCATCGCTGGCGCGATGGCTCCATGCCGAATACCGAGCGGCCGCCATATGCCGCCGAGTGCTCACGCTCGCGCGCAAGCAGGCCCTCGAAGCTCGCGACCGGACCCGCGCCCGGCTCCTCTGGGCGGCTGAGGGCGCTGGTGTCCACGTGCTCGAGAGCGCGTGCCTGACGATCCAGCGCGCGCAGTGCCGTCAGCCTGTCCTCGCGCCCAAGGCGTGCCGCGGCCAGTGCGTCCCTCAGTACGCGCAGCGTTTCATCGTAGACGCGCAGTGGCACCGGAAAAGGATGGCGGTCCTTGCCACCATGCGCCATGGAGAAGCGTGCCGGATCGGCGAAGCGCGCCGGTGCGCCGTGAATGACCTCGGCCACGTGCGCCAGGGCCGCCACGGTGCGCGCGCCCACGCCGGGCGTGAGCAGCAGCTCGCAGAAATCGCGCGGGTCGCGTTCGGCCGCGGCCGCGAGCGTCGCCTGCAGACGCGGCAGCATGACATCCGAGAGACGGACGTCGTGATGATGGGGCATGACCAGATGCGGCAGAGGTGCGGCAGGCTGCGGGAGGCTCGGTGTCTCAGGCGCGAGCTCGGGCTCGGGCGCTGCGAACAGATCCAGCGCCAGACTTCCCTGACGCGAGGCGAGCTGGCGCAGCCAGCCGACGGTGCGCTCCGGCCCCTCGCGCAGCAATGCGAGCTCCGCGTGTCGATTGCGCTCGGCGCGCGCATCGGCGAGGTTGATGATGGCGCCACAATTGCGGCCCTCAATCGCCGCGTGGGGGGAGTCCAGAAACCCTGGCAGTCCCTCCGAGAGCCAGTGATAGCGACGCGCCTCGCGGCTCTGGGTGTTCATGCCCTGCTGAACCACGCTCCAGTGGCCCTCGACACTGACGATGAAGCCGTGCAGGTACAGATCGTAGCCGTCCTGGACCGCCGCACTGTCGATCTTTGCTACCAGGCGGCTGGTGCGCGCCAGGGCCGCCCCGTCCAGGCCGGTGCGCTCGCCCACCTGCGCGAGCTCCAGTGGCGTTGCGCGCGAATGACGGCCGCGTCCACCGCATACATACAGGCCCAGCTCTTCCTGGATGGGGCTCAGGCCGCGCTTGAGGGCTCCGAGCACACTGGTGGTGATGCCCGAGGAGTGCCAATCCATGCCCATGACGGCCCCGAAGGACTGGAACCAGAACGGATGGGACAGGCGGCGCAGAAATTCATCGCGCCCATAGTGATGCACGATGGCCTCGGCCATCACGCGCGCGAGGGCCGCCATGCGCGTAGCCAGCCAGGCGGGCACGCGCCCGCCGTGCAGGGGGAGATTGGCGCTGCCGGTACGCTGGGTCACACGCCTAGTCTGACAGGGTCTACCCGATTCCGATAACGCCGGGCCGCTCGCTGCGCCTTAGTGCGGCAGCGACGCGGCCAGCGCGGAGTAACCGGTCCAGACGAACTCGATGCCGATGCACATCATGATGAATGCGGACAGGCGCACCATGACATCAATCCCCGTTGCGCCCAGCACGCGTGCCATGCGCTCGGCGAAGCGATACGCCACGTAGATCGACACCGCAATGGCGAGCAGGCCGATGAGTGCGCCGGCCGCATGCAGCACGGTCTGCGTTGCGGCCAGCCCTCCGGGCGACTTGCGGCTGCCGATAGCCACCGCCACCGAGATGGAGCCCGGTCCCACGGTCAGCGGCATGGTCAGTGGGTAGAAGCTGCCCGCCGCGGGCGTGTCATGTCGGGGCATGTTCGTGGCACTGTGATCGGACCATTGCTCCTGTGTCAGCAATTTCCAGCCCAGGGCCGTGACCACCAGGCCGCCGGCGATGCGCACGACGGGGGTCTGGATGCCGAAGAACTCCAGCAGCCAGGGGCCGAAGAGCATCGAGCCGAGCAGCAGCGCAAAGCCGTTGATGGCTACACGTCGCGCGATGCCACGGCGCTCCTGACCGCTGTATCCCTGCGTCATGACCAGGAAGAAGGGCGCGGCCTCGAACGGGTTGACGATCGGAAACAGGCTCGCGAATGTCAGTAGGAAAGCACTCACGATACTGCTGGTGATTGCGGCGGCCATCTCTCCTATTGTAGTCGCTGGCGCCGCCGACTATGGTCCGGCGCATGGCCAGCGTTCCCCTGAAGGGCAGCGAGCGTGAGGCGCCTGCCGGCGCGCGCGCGTTGCGCGCCGCCGATCCGCACGAGCGTCTGGAGGTGAGCGTCTTTCTGCGCCCGCGTGCACAGGCGCAATTGCAGGCGCGCCTGGCGGCGCTGCATGCGGCCCGGCGAGGCACGGCGCGCCCGCGTACGCTCAGCCGTGAGGCGTTCGCGCAGCGCCACGGCGCGAGCACCGCCGACCTGCGTGCCGTGCGCCGCTTCGCGACTGCTCATGGCCTGACGGTCGTCGCTACGAGTGCGGCGCGCCGCACGCTGATGCTCTCGGGCAGCGTCGCGCAGTTCAACGCCGCCTTCGGCGTGGAGCTGCAGTACTTCGAGCACGCGCAGGGCAGCTTTCGCGGCCGCAGCGGCCCGGTGCATGTCCCCGAGGAGCTGGCCGAGGTCATTACCGCGGTACTGGGCCTGGACAATCGTCCGCAGGCCCGGGCGCACTTTCGTGTCCTGAAGCAGGCGGCAACGCAGAGCTTCACGCCTGTGCAGGTCGCCTCCCTGTATGGATTCCCGCCCGCTTCGGGCGCCGGCCAGTGCATCGGGCTGATCGAGCTCGGGGGTGGCTTTACCCCTGCGGACCTGCAGAGCTACTTCGCCTCTCTGGGCATCGCGACACCGAAGGTCGCGGCGGTTTCAGTGGATCACGCGCGCAATGCGCCCGGGGGTGGCAGCGACGGGCCGGACGGCGAGGTCATGCTCGACATCGAGGTCGCCGGCGCCATCGCTCCTGAGGCGCAGATCGTCGTCTACTTTGCGCCCAACACCGACGCAGGCTTTCTCGATGCCATCACCACGGCCGTGCACGATACGACCTGGCGGCCGGGAATCCTGTCGATCAGCTGGGGTGGCCCCGAGTCGAGCTGGACACAGCAGGCGATGAGCGCGATGGACGCGGCGCTGCAGGCCGCCGCGGCGATGGGGGTGAGCGTCTGTGTTGCCTCGGGGGACAATGGCTCGAGCGATGGCGTCACGGACGGAGCCGCGCACGTGGATTTCCCGGCCTCCAGTCCCCATGCGCTGGCCTGCGGTGGCACACGTCTGACGGCGAGCGGTGCGGACCGCATCGCAAGCGAGGTGGTCTGGAACGATGGTACGCAGGGCGGTGCCAGCGGCGGTGGGGTCAGCCAGGTGTTCGCCCGGCCAGCCTGGCAGCAGGGGCTCTCGCTCGACAGCGAAGGTCGGGCCGCCGCCCTGGCCATGCGTGGCGTACCCGATGTGGCCGGTAACGCCGATCCGCAGACCGGCTACCAGGTACGTGTCGATGGCACGGATCTGGTCATCGGAGGCACCAGCGCGGTGGCCCCCCTGTGGGCGGCGCTGATTGCGCGGGTGAGTGACTCCAGCACCCGCGCGCCAGGTTTCTGGAATCCGCAGCTCTATGCGTCGCCCGCCGCGCTGCGCGATATCACTCAGGGCGACAACGGCACCTACGAGGCCACTACGGGCTGGGACGGATGCACCGGGCTGGGCAGTCCCAACGGCGCGAAACTCGCCGGGCTGTAGCGCGCGTGCAGACCGACATCCCCGCGCGCCTGGACCGGCTGCCCTGGAGCCGCTTTCATCTGCTGATGGTCATCGCGCTCGGGATCACCTGGATCCTGGATGGACTGGAGGTGACGATCGTCGGCTCGATTGGTCCGGCCCTGCAGAGCGCGGCGACGCTGTCGCTCTCGGCCAGCGAACTGGGTGCGGCAGGCTCCGCGTACGTGATCGGCGCCGTCGGCGGGGCGCTGCTGTCGGGTTGGGTCACCGATCGCTATGGGCGGCGTCGGGTGTTCTACCTGACGCTGTGCGTCTACCTTGCGGGC
>Ga0335075_10003787_pt1 | contig 23816 bp, 13 predicted proteins | sample Lox_Sample_24_FD_206723 | JGI IMG/M metagenome (GOLD analysis project Ga0335075, IMG submission 206723) | Soil microbial communities from Loxahatchee National Wildlife Refuge, Florida, United States - Lox_Sample_2.4 | ecosystem: Environmental > Terrestrial > Soil > Wetlands | place: USA...
TTCGCGTCAGGCCGCCCAGATCGTTGACCCCCTCAAATACGATGAGCCAGCGCACTCCGGCCGGCGCGAGGACATCGCGATCGAAACGCGCCAATGCATTCGGTCCCAGGCCATCGGTTAGCAAGTGGTTGCCGCCGATCCCCGCATTCACAACGCCGATGTTTCGTGTTGCCGGCGACTGCTGCAGGCGCGATGCCAGCACATCGGTCCAGCGGTCATTGCCGTTGGTGGTCGCTCCGTGTCCATCGGTAGTCGAATCACCCAGCGCTACCACTGAACCAGCACCCGGAGCGGTTTGCACATCGATCTCTGAAATCTGGTACCAGTGATCTACCGTGTGGGGATCCGTCAGAACCTGCGCCGCTACGGCGTTTCCATGGACAAAGTACGAGGTAGCTCGTGAGCCGGGATGCCCGGTCTCGGGGGCGGGAGCAGATTCAAGGTAAAAGGTCACCGCGAGGTCTGACAGCGCACCGACCGGATAAAGCATCGGATCCGATACGAACTCGGCTCCAGGGGGAACGATTACATCCGGCTCCCCGGCAAAGGTCAGCGCTTTGTCCGTGGCGGGATCAATCGCCGATGAGTGAGCGGAGATAGGCCGTGCTATATGGACAGCGGTGAAGTGCAGAGCCTCAGTCCCGAAGGCATTCGATAGATGGACGCGCAGTTCGGGACCGCCGACGGAAAGATGAAAAATCTGCCGTACTGTGGCGTCCTGCAGATCTTCCGGCGACAACGAGTTCTGCGGCTCGGGAATCTGCTGCGATGCTCCCCAGGAGGCGATCCAGCCCTGGGGTACAGCACCTGTCTGGGCGTGGATCGTCCCTGAAGCCGAGAGGAGCGCTGCGAGAAGAAGGAAAGAATGGTACTTTTTGACTGCGCGTTTGGTGTTCATCGAATTAGTATGGGTTCCGAAGTAAATCGATTCTAACGCCTCAATGGCATCGGACTCCGGAGGACGTGTGCGTTTTCTTAAGATGGCTGGCCTGCTTGTTGCCGGATTTCTGGTTGCTACTGAAGGAGCCGGGCTGGCTCAGAACTCCGCTTCGGCGCCGGCTGCACCGGCGCCGGTCACTTTCACTGCCGATCAGGATCACCAGAACATGATGGATCAGCTGGGCATCAAAGCTCTGCGTCCCGGCCCGAGTGGTGATGAAAAAGCTCCGAATCATGCCAACTACGACGAGTCCAAAGCGAACCCGTATCCAAATCTCCCCGATCCTCTCACGTTGAACAATGGCCAGAAAGTGACCACACCTGCGATGTGGTGGGACAAGCGGCGCTCTGAAATCGTGGAGATGTACGAGAAGTACGTCTATGGGCGCGTCCCTGCCAACGTGCCTCGCGTCACCTGGACCGTAACCGCCGTTGATCATGAGATGATCGGCTTCCGGCCTGTGATCGCGAAGGATCTGATCGGGCACGTCGACAACTCGGCGTATCCGGCTATCAACGTCAACATTCACATGACGCTGGTGACGCCTGCGAACGCGAAGGGCCCCGTCCCCGTGCTGATGATGTTCGGCCACGCCGGATTCCCCGCGCCGAATGAACCGCAGGGCGCTGACATGGAGCGCATCAACAAGGCCATGAAGGCTCTCCTCATCCAGCAGGATCCTTCGCTCAGGGAAGTCTTCGAGCAGCACCCGGCATGGGAGCCGGTAGAGAACACGCCTTTCCAGTTCCCGCAGTTGAACGCCGACGGAGGACCGCCTAACACCTGGCAGTTGATCGCCGACGGCTGGGGCTTCGCGCTCTTCGATCCGGCCAGTGTGCAGGCAGATAACGGCGCCGGTCTTACGCGAGGCATTATCGGTCTGGTGAACAAAGGTCAGCCGCGCCATCCCGAAGACTGGGGCGCGTTGCGTGCCTGGGCGTGGGGCGCGGGACGCGGCCTTGATTATCTCGAGACCGATCCGGCCGTCGATGCGAAACACGTCGGCATCGAGGGAGTCTCGCGCTATGGTAAGGCGGCTTTGATCACCATGGCCTTCGATCAGCGCTTCGCCATGGTACTTGTCGGTTCGTCCGGAAAGGGCGGAGCAACGCCCCTGCGCCGCAATTTCGGGGAAGCTGTCGAGAGCCTGACCGGAGGCGAATACTACTGGATGGCCGGAAACTTTATGAAGTATGGCGCCTCGCAAGCTACCTTCGGAAGCATGAACCCCGGCGACATTCCCGTCGATTCCAACGAATTGATTGCACTCTGCGCGCCTCGCCTTACGTTTATCAGCTACGGCATTCCTGAAAAAGGCGATGCGCACTGGCTCGATCACCAGGGAAGCTTTATGGCTACTGTGGATGCCAGTCGGGTCTTCACTTTGCTCGGCGCGAAGGGGCTCGACGTGCAGGGAGACTACCACACCGCCAGGATGCCTCCCGTGAACCAGGGACTGTTGGACGGCCAGCTTGCCTGGCGCCAGCATGACGGCGGCCATACCGACGCACCCAATATGAAGTACTTTATTGAATGGGCTGACCGCTTCATCGGCCACACTCCCGGTCAGTCGTAGGGTGCCATTCAGAGAGGCGGCCGATCAGGCTGGTCTGCAACTTCCGCGAACTGCAAAGTGCCACTTCTTCGGAGCAGGGGCGAAGCAATGGAATAAAGGTGCGAAGCCTGGTCCCTTTCAGTGGGCGTGATTCGCAACGAGGCGATCGGCAATCACCACCCTGTTCCGTCCGCCGCTCTTGGCCTGATAGAGAGCTGTATCGGAAAGATTCAATATAGCCTCGACCGGGAGGGGAGCAGCATCGTCGCCTCCCATTGCGATTGCGCCAATACTCACGCTGATGGTTGTGACTCCGTCCATGATTGAGCCGCCCTCCGACACTGCCTTGCGTATTTGCTCGGCTCGCTCCGGCAAACATCGCGCGTCGCACCCGTTCAGTACAATCAGGAATTCTTCGCCTCCGTAACGGCCAATGGCATCATCTTCTCGCACCGCCCCACGCAGCCGCGCCGCCACCTCGCGGAGTACCGCATCGCCAGCCAGGTGACCATGTACGTCGTTGATTCGTTTAAAGTGATCGATGTCGCATAACAGGATCGCTGTCGATTCCGAGGCTTGAAGCGCGCTGTGAAGAAATTCCAGAATTCTTCCCCTGTTCCAGAGAGAAGTCAGAGCGTCATGAGTTGCGCGGAAGCGCATGTCCTCCCGTGCAGCCACCAGAGTGTCTTCCAGCCGCAGAATCCGCTGGCCGGTCCGCAATCGCGCCTTGAGCTCCGCCGGATTGCAGGGCTTTATCAGATAATCGTCGGCGCCGGCATCGAGGCCTGCCACCAGGTCTTCTCTCGAATCTTTGGATGTCAGCAAAATCAGATAGACGTATCGATGCCCATGCAGTGTGCGCAGCTGGCGGCACACCTCGGGCCCATCCAGCTCCGGCATCATCCAGTCCAGTAACGCCATTCTCGGACCATCCTTGTCCAGCAGCCTTTCCATGGCGTCCCGGCCGTTTTCCGCCGCGGTCACTTCGTACCCAATCTGCCGGAGCATCCGTTCCATGATCATGCGGGATACCGCATCATCGTCTGCAATCAGGATCTTCACGGCACCGTCTCCTGACAGAGCGCATTCAGGGCATCCACCACGCGCGCAAGCTCAGGCTTCAAATTCGTCAAACCCGCCTCGGCTTCTTGAAAGTCTCCCGATTTTCCTGCGGCCTCTACTCCGGCCGCCAATCGGGCTGCTCTTTGTGCGGCAAGATTGGAGAGAGCGCCCTTGAGGGAGTGAGCCGCGAGCGTCAACTGCACGGCATCGCCTTCTTTCAAGGCGGCTGTCATGGCGTTCAACTGTTTCGGGAAGTCGCCGCGAAAAGTGTTTACGAGCTCCGCGAGAAATTCTCTTTCGTCGCCTATCCTCTCCAGCAGTTCGCGGGCGTCTACTGCGTCCTCGATAACAACCGGCGTTCCCGGCGTGGCCTGTTCCGCCGGAGCACTGTCGCGGTTCTTCTGCGTCACGTATTTGTCCAGCACTTCGTCCAGCTCCTGAGAACGAATTGGCTTTGGCAGATAGCCATCCATTCCCGCTGCCAGGCAGCGTTCGCGATCGCCTTTCATCACCAGGGCAGTCATCGCAATCACAGGAAGACGCCGGCCCTCCTGTTCCGAAGCTCGCAGCGCGGTTGTTGCCGCAATACCGTCCATCTCGGGCATCTGGACGTCCATCAGAACCAGGTCATACTCTGCAACCCGGATCGCTTCCAGGGCCTCCCGTCCGTTCTTCGCGACAACCACGCTATGGCCGCGCTTTTCCAACAGCCGCGTGGCCAGTTTCTGGTTTACTTCGTTGTCCTCTGCCAGCAGCACCCGCAGCGCTGCATCTGCGTCCCGGCTATTTTCCAGCACTGTGCTTGTAATCATCTGCGTCTCACGATTCTCAGCCATAGCGCCTAACACCCGCGCGATTGCCTCGCGCAGCTCCGCCTGGCGAATTGGCTTCATAAGATACGCGGCCACGCCCAGTTGTTCGCATCGCGCCGCGTCCCCATGCTGCTTGCCGGAGGTCAACATCATGATGGTGGGCATCGGCGAGCGATCTTCATCCTGGATACGTTCAACAAATTCGAACCCATCCATTTTAGGCATATGCATATCGGTGAGAATCAACTGGTAAGGCTGGCCAGCTTCGCGCGCCGCTTGCAATATCGCAAGCGCTGACTGTCCGTCGGGCACCAACTCCGGCTCCATGCCCCAGCCAGTGAGCAGGCGTTCCAGAATTCGCCGGTTCGTACGGTTATCATCAACCACCAGCACGCGGGTTCCCGCCAGCACACCCTGATGCGAAGATCCCGTCTTCGTCATGGCGGATTCCACTCCGCACTTCAGTTCGATCGTGAAATGGAAAGCCGATCCTATGCCGATCTGGCTTTCCACACGAATGTGGCCTCCCATCATCTCTACCAGGTGGCGCGAAATGCTGAGCCCAAGCCCGGTCCCACCGTACTCGCGGGTTGTCGAGGTATCCGCCTGGCTGAAGGAGTGGAAGATGCTCTCCAGTTTTTCCTGTGCAATGCCGATGCCCGTGTCCGATACGACGAAATGGAGCGGATGCTTGTTGTTTATCGGGGTGGAAGTCGACACTTTCAAGGTAACTTCACCTTCGGGCGTGAACTTGATCGCATTTCCAACCAGATTCACGACGATCTGGCGCAGCCGGTTTGGATCCCCGCGCAATATGTTTGGCACGGCGGAATCCACGTCGCAGAGCAATTCCAGTCCCTTTTCATCCGCGCGCAGTGCAACTGTCCGAAGGGTGGTCTCAAGGCACTCGCGAAGGTCAAAATCAATCTCCTCCAGTTCCACCTTGCCTGCTTCAATCTTTGAGAAGTCAAGAATGTCGTTGATCACCGACAGCAGCGATTCCGCGGAGAAACGAACCGTATCCAGATAGTCCCGCTGCTCCCGCGTCAGCTCCGTCTGAAGGACCAGTTCCGTCATGCCAATCACGCCGTTCAACGGCGTGCGGATTTCGTGGCTCATATTTGCCAGGAAATCGCCTTTGGCTCGGCTCGCAGCCTCGGCTGCTTCCTTGGCGGCCTCGCGCTCACGCTCCACCTGCTTTCGTTCTGTAACATCGTGCACAAACGCCGCGAACATCTGCATCGCGCCCGAGCGTACGGAAGAGATCGCCATCTCGGCAGGGAATTCATGTCCATCCTTGTGGCGCGCGACGATTTCGATTCGCCGTTGCATCTCGGTCGAACCGCCTTCTTCGAGCAATGCGCGCAGACTCTTGCACGCTTCGCCGGTCTTTCGATCGAGCCACACGAACTGGCCAAGCGGTTTCCCTTTGGCTTCACTCTTCGTCCAGCCAAAAGTTCGTTCCGCCTGTGGATTCCAGTGCTCGACAAGCAGGGAAGCGCCAAAGCCGACGAACGCATCGAAGGCCGTCTCCACAATCTGGCGATAGCGCTTTTCGCCGCTTCGCAGCTCCATGGCCTGAAGCGTGAAACGACGGTCAACAATCGACAGAACGAAGACCAGGCCCAGCATCAGGAGCGTCACGAGAGTGATTGCCGCAATGCCCAGATCCGAGATTTTCACCGCGTGCCGCAGGTCGGATGCCGCAAGCGGCATGGGAATAAAAGTCGCCGCGGCCATGCCGACATAGTGCATGACCGGAATCGCCGCTCCCATCGTCAGGGCGCTGATGGCCTTCCACCAGCCCCAGTTGGTGGTTTCGCCGCGGAACCGGAATGTCAAAAAAAGAGCAACACCTGAAATGACAATGGCCAGCACTACCGACAGGCTCACCAGGCGGAGCGAGTAATGGCACATCGCCGGAAGCCGCATCGCTTCCATACCGATGTAGTGCATGGCGGCGATACCGCTTCCCATCGTTAAGCTGCCGATGATGACTGACGTGACGCCCAAGGTTTTGCGGCTCACCACGAAGAGGGCGATGCCTGAAGCGATGATCGCCGCCAGCATGGAAACCAGCACAGTCGGCCAGTCGTACAGCACCGGCACGGGCAGCTGCAGCGCTTCCATGCCGATGTAGTGCATCGACCATATGCCCGTGCCCATGGCGACCGCCCCGCCGCTCAACCAGAAGAAGCGTGCCCTGCCGCGGGCAGACGTCACGCGTCCTGCCAGGTCCAGAGCAGCGTAGGCGGCGAGGATGGATATAAAAACTGAGAGCGCAACGAGGCGATAATCGTAGTGGCCTGGCAGCGGTATGGGTGTTCCAGCCATCGCATGCCTCCTGTGGGGTGGTTACCAAATAATTACCTTAGTTCCCGCCAAAGGAAAAGCGAATACTGCGTGGTCTTTGATTTCTCACAGCTGCGGAACTTTAGTAACTCAGGTTGATGGGATGGGCGCCTGTGGCGAAGCTTGGCGTCGACGACCGGCCTGAGCCCTGCTTGAGCCTCTGGCGGAAAGCTGAAAGAAAGATCACTCAGCGTCACGCTGCAACAGTTGGAGACACTCAACGAGCATGGTGGCCGTACGAGACTCGCCCATCTCGGTATTGAACATTGCGTGGTATAGGTGGGGCTCCGGCCATTTCAGCCCGAGATACTGCTGGACGAACGCAGCTCGTGCTTTGTCCGTTGTGTCGATCTGTTCGATTGCCTTGTCCTGAGTTGCGCCCCGAGCGATCAGTCTGCGGATCTTGTGATCGCGAGATGCATAGAGAAACACATGGAAGACATCCTTGCGATTGCGCAGGAAAAACTGTGAACCTCGACCGACAATCACCGAGGGGCCGTTGGAAAGGGCGGTCTTGACAGCTGTTTCCGAAACAGCGGCGATGCGGCGCGCATCGAGCAAGTGCAGCCGGTTGGTGGGCGGCAAGCCTCCCTCAAACGCGCCGCGAAGAAAGTCCTGGAAAAGCCTGTATACGAGGGGATCGGCTCGCCATTCTCTCCGCTCAACCGCCTCCGGCGTACTCTCGGTCAGTCGCGCGATTTCCTGTGTCAACCGTTCATCCCACAGCCTCCATCCAAGACCGCTGGCGACCAGACTTGCAATTTCGGACGCTCCGCAGCCGAACTCGCGCTCAATTGTGATGGCGTTAACCATTGCGTTTATCCTCATCCCACCGCGACATCTCCGCCCGCTCCCGGATCATTCTTCTTCAAGAAAAACGCGAGAACGAACATAATGGAGCAGAGCGCGCCCAAGACCCAAAAGATATCCATATAGGACAGTGCACCGCCTTGTTGATGCACCAGTTCGTAGAACCTCGCAATTGCCTGGTCGTGAGCGTCTTTGGCCCGAAGCCCGGAGTGCGCGATTTTTGAGCTCAGTGCATGGAGCGCCGAGCGATATGCAGGGGAGTCGGGAATGATGTGGCCGACGAGGATTTGCTGGTGATATTGAGCCCGTCGGGCAATCATCGTGGTCACGACGGAGGTTCCGATACTGCCGCCGATATTGCGCATGAAGTTGATCATGCCGGAGACGCTATTGCCTTTCTCCGGAGCAACTCCGATGTAACCCGCTGCGGTGATGGGAACAAATAGGAATCCGATTCCTACGACTTGGGCGACGCGCAGCCACATCGCAAAACGGAAGCTGATGAACAAATCAATCTGGTGCGCACAATAGAACAGTCCTATGGCAAGGCACAGCCATCCCGTCGCGATCAGCCATCGGGCTTGGATCTTTGATGTAAGCCGGCCAACGATGGGCATCATCACCAGCAAGACAACTCCCCCGCCGGACAGGACCAGGCCCGCAAGCTCTGCCGTGTAACCCATTAGTGTCTGCAGAAATTCTGGAATCAAGACCAGCGTGCTGAAGAGCATGAAGCCCATCATGAACATCATTAAGTTCGCTGTTGCGAAGTTGAAGCTCTTGAACATGCGGACATCGATGATCGGCTCTTTGCGGAACCATTCCCAGATAACCAGCGAGACAAGGCAAAGGGTTGCGGTTATTACCAGCGTCGTGATGAAATGCGAGCCGAACCAATCGTCTTCCTGCCCCTTGTCCAGAAGAATCTGGAGCGAACCGACTCCCAGAGCCAGCAGGGATATCCCGATGTAGTCCACTCGGATACCCCCTCTCTTTAAGCGGTGGAGGAAGGGCGGATCTTCAATCAGGGTGTGCGTTAAATAGAGCGCAAGGAGCACCACGGGCAAGGTGATGAAGAATATCCAGCGCCAGGAATAATTGTCAGTAATCCAGCCTCCCAGCATCGGCCCGACTGTAGGGGCTAGAACTGCAGTAATGCCATAGAGAGCAAACGCGGAGCCGCGCTTCTCTGGAGGAAACGTATCGTTGAGAATTGCTTGTGCCATCGGTTGCAATCCACCGCCACCGACGCCTTGCACAGCTCGAAAGAGCAGCAATAGCGGCAGGCTGGGCGCTAAGCCGCAAAGTAGTGAGCTCAGCGTAAAAATAGCGAGCGACATCATGAAATATCGCTTGCGGCCGATCATCTCCGCGAGCCATCCGCTGATGGGGAGCACGATCGCGTTCGCGGCGAGGTATGAGGTGAGTACCCAGGTGCTGTCGTCGTAGCTGGCTCCCAGGTCGCCGGCGATGTAAGGCAACGCAACGTTGGCAACGCTCGTGTCCAGCACTTCGATAAACGCCGCCATCGACACGGTCGCGGCAATCGCCCAGGGATTGAACTTAGGGCGCCAGACAGCCTGTTCCGATGGAAGAGTCAGCGCTGTGGCGCTCATCGCAAGTACACTTTCGCTTCGACATTCATACCCGGCCGAAGCTGGTGGTCACGATTTTCGCCTGGCTCGAGAACGATCTTTACGGGAACGCGCTGAACGATTTTCACGTAGTTGCCAGTTGCATTTTCGGGTGGCAGCAAGCTGAAAATGGGTCCCGTTCCTCCTGCAATGCTGTCCACATGACCGTGGTACGTGCGGCCGTTGGAGTCAAGGCGAATCTCTGCTTTCTGGCCCACGCGCATGTGTTTGAGTTGGGTCTCTTTGAAATTCGCGGTGATCCACACCTGATCCAGGGGAACCACCGTGAGCAGCTGCTCCCCAGGGTCGACATTCAATCCAACGACTACCTTTTTCGTGACTTCCCCGGCTACAGGTGCATATATTTTGGTGTATCCCAGATTCAACTGCGCTTGTTCGACAGCAGCTCTTTTCTGCTCTACATCCGCCATGGCCGAACGGGCTTTGGCGCGCGTTGCGTCTACGCGTTGCGGCCCGGCCTGGGCATCTTCGTAGTGTGCCTCAGCATCCGTGAGGCGGCTGTGCGCTTCTTGAACCGCTTGTTGAGCTGCGGCCTCCTCTGCTTCTGCCGCGGCTACGGCGGCGACATTGGTCGCTGCTGCGGCATAAGCATGGTCGTAGACTTGCTTCGGTACTTCCTCCTTCGCGAGCAGCAGGTGATAACGGGTGACGTCATCTTGAGCCTTTACATTTTCCGCCTGCGCTTCCAAAACGCGGGCGTGGGCTGCAGCGGTTCGCTTTTCTGCTGCCTCGATCGCTGCTTCCGCATTTTTAATATCCGAGGACGTGGATTTCAATTCGCTTGAGGTGTCGACGGAAGATATGGGCACATCGATATTCGAACTGTTCGCGGTAGCTGCTGAAGTATCGAGCGTCGCCTGGGCTTTTGCCAATGCCACTTCATAGTCTCTTGGATCGATTTCCACGAGAGTGGCACCTTGATCGACCCATTGGTTGTCCTCAACATTGACCTTCTGGATATATCCGGAAATGCGAGCGCTGACAGGGTAAAGATGGACGTCGACCTGCGCATCGTCGGTAGATTCGAAGCCGGAAAGATAGTGCCAGAGGAAAGTACCAGCGACCGCCAGAACAACAAACGCGGCAAGAAATATCCAGCGCTTGTAGGAGCGCCTCCTCGGAAAAGCCGAAGTTGGCTGGTCAACTGCGCCGGCATTATCCGCTGGCGCGTTTCCCTCTGGCAAGGTTGTTTGCGGCGGATTCGTCGACGGATTTTGCTCAGCCATACTCATTTTCCCTCCACGTATTCAGCAAAGCGCGATTCCGCGACCCCGGTCGATCTTGCCAGAGATATCTTTGCAAGGTTGTAACTGTAAAGACTGGCAATGTAGGCGTCACTCGCAATTGCCAGCGCATCCTGCGCTTGAACGACTTCAACGTTATCTGTAACTCCCGAAGTGAATCGATCGCGAGATTGTTCCAGGTTCTGAGTGGCCAGCGTTACCGCGCTTTTCTCGACGGAAACTTCCTGCCCAGCCGCGTCCAGATCGAGATAAGCGTCGCGGACCTCCTGATCGATCCTGGCCCGCATGTCTTCCAGTCGCTGTCTTTCCCTGGATAGCGAAGCGTCGGCCCGAAGAACATCCCCGTGTACTCTTCCACCCTGAAAAATAGGAATGCGGAGGGTGGCAGCCGCATCAACGGTGCCGTGCGACGAGCCGGGGTTAACTCCCGAAAGACCATAGTCGGTTTCCACGCCTAATGATGGATAACGCTCGGCCTCAGCGGCTTTTCTCTCGAGCTCGGCCGACCGGACCTGCTTCATCTGGCTCTGGAAATCGGCGCGACCCTTGTAGGCGCTTTGGATCGCCTCATCGAGACTGGAGGGCGTCAGCTCCTGGTAAGGGATACGGGTGGTTATCTCGAACTTTTGGCCAAGAGGGAGACCGATAGCTCGCGCCAAAACCAATTTCTGCTTCGCTAAATCATTTCGCGCGACAATCAGTTTCTGTTCCCGTGATTGCAGTTGGACCTGTGAGCGCAGAACGTCCACCGCCGAGGCTAGACCTGCGGTCTTCTGGTCGGATGTCTGTTGAAAAAGCGCCTTGGCGGTGTCCCGTTGCGACGTGGCAGACTCAACTTCCGATTGATCGGCGATGACCAGCATATAGTTGGAGACAATCACAAGCACGATAATCTCGCGAACATCTTTGGAGCTGAACTCTGCCGACTTCAGCTGCGCCTGTGAAGATCTCGCCCGCTCGATGGACGCCCAATTAAAAACGGATTGCGTGAGAGAAGCCCGCGAGTCGAAATAGCCGAATGGACCGATGATCGGAGGCTCTCCTGGAATGGATAGACCGAAGGCCGCCTTTACGTTGATTTGATGAACTCCGAAACCCGTATCGGTGACTACATTGGGAAGCAGCTCGCTCAGCGCTTGCCAGCGTTGTCCCCGCGCGTCGGTAACGGCATCCGTGGCCAGGACGCCGCCGAGATTTTGCTTGAGCGCAAGCGCGACAGCGTCGTCGAGGGAAAGCGCTACCGGGGTTGCGCTGAGTTTTCCCGAAGGAACTCCTCCGAGGTACGGATTCTGCGCCAGGGTTTGATAATTACTTTGCCTGGCTTGAACGGCTGTCCGCGGTGCTCCCGTTACATCGGCCAGAGCAATCGGGTTGTACGGCGCTGGCGTGGCTGGCGGGTTGTACTGTGCAAGGGCCCCTGTTCCGCCGAATAGGGCAGCACTAAGGAGGAGTAGTTTAATCCAGGGTCTGCAACGCATGTTCGTATCCTTGCTGGAGAAATTTCGGTTCTTCCTTCAGAGATCAGCAGATAGCAGAGTCTGTGAGTTCAGGGCCGTTCTGAGCACGGACGTCAGCGCTGCCAGAGTCTGAAAGATTGACTTCATCATTCTCATGTCAAGCGCCGATCTCGTGCGCAGGTGCAGATCGTGCAGGTCCGCCGATTGTTTGCCAGAGAAGAACTGCTGTAACAATCAGCCACGCTAGAAAGATAATGCGTGTGATCCGCGGAACTGTAGCTCTTCTCATGAATTTCATCTGGATGTAGGGCGTACTGAGATTAAGGCATGAGGGCCGCACAAATCCATCAGACGATAATGCTGGCGAAACATTGGTATCGGTTTCTATCAGCCGGTTTCCTTCATTTATTTCTGATCGGTCCTGTCCTCCCATGTCTAATCGACCAGTCAGTCAGTCAATAAACAACAGATGACATACCCGACGAAAGGGTCGCAGTTTTTAACTCTTTGCGCTTACGCCCTTGCTGACAAACGCCAGCACTTCGGCCGCATGCCGCTTCAGCGATGCCCTGTTCAAGGGGTCGGCGCTTCCATCTGTCGGGGAGATATTGCCTGCGGCACAATAATAGAAACCGCACAGGCCCATAATGTTGATCGCGCCGTGCCAGGGATCCATCTTCCGGAACTCGCCTGCCGCGATACCCCTCTTGAGCAGTTTTTCAATCCGGGCATAGAGGGAGGGCATTCCCAGGTTGCGAAAGTGCTCGCCCCGGCTCTGAATGCTTTCCAGCATGAAGATGGCGGGAGACAGCGGTTTCTCGGCCATCGCGGCAAGTAGCCGATCGACAAACGTCAGTAGAGCATCCGTGGCGCTCAGGTTCTTATCGAGGGACTTATCGAACGCCTCACTGAAAGGCTTATACGCCCGTTCGAGAACAGCCGTAAAGAGCCCTTCTTTGCTCTTGAAATAATGAAAAATCATGCCTTTGACCACATTTGCGCGCTCTGCAATACGCTCCGTTCGTGCCGCAGTAAAACCATGGGTCGCAAACTCAATCTCGGCTGCCACTAGAATCGCCGATACGGTTACTTCTCTGTCCCGCGTTTGTGTGCGGTGGGATCTATTTTCACCGCTGGCCGTATATCCCATGTTCTGCCCCAGGATAGGGTGTAGCTGCTGACTGACTAGATGGTCAGTTATGGGGGCGCGATGCAATTTCTGCAAGAGAAAGATCAGCTAAGGTAATGGTGCCGTATGGTCGGCCAACCGGACGTTTGGGTGATCTCAGCGGAGATCTATCGTACACGGACGGACGAAACTAAAGCGAATAGTGCGGCGGTTTATGGGTCGTGTACGAACAAAACATTACCTTTGATATGGGCATCACGAAGACCGAACGCACCTGTTGGCAATCCGCTTAAGCGCGGGAGACGCGTTCCGACTACGCTCCGACGGTTTCTGGGAGAGCATTTACGAATTGGAAACGGGCTTCGCCGGTTGAAGGTCCCCCGCTGTTCCTGCTGCTGACAGCTTCTAGGCCGTCGACGACTTTCAGCAGCGTGTTGAGAGTGATCATGATTTTTACAGAGAGTGTCCTCTGCCGCAGGCGTGATCGCTCCAGAGCATCGAGACGTTCCGCGAGTGAACTGATTGCATTGGCGGGTTTGTTGTCACGCAGCTCTATGGCCTGAATCGTCCTACCGCCGATGTCAATGTGATCGAGCATGCGCCGCGCAACGCTCCCGAGACCGTCAAGGTTCTCGGCGTTTGTGGGGGGCCGCTTTCAAAGAAACATCCCATCTATATCGATCTTGTCGCGGGTGCTGTAGTTCCCGAGAATTATGAGGATCGCCTCGTTGAGGTGTTCCCGGATATCTGTCGGCATCGACGTCGATAAGGCGAGTCAGCGAAGCCGCTGCGTCCGACGAGTAGCGCGTATTGGCTTTCGATCCGATCACCGTCCTTTAATCGGTCGGCCCGGGAAGATCCGAAGGTTATCACCTATTCGATTAATGATGCTTTCTAGGCCACCGAGTGCGCATTTCTTACGAAGTAAAGGTGGATACGGTTACGTTACCGAACACGATTGTACTTTGACCCTGCGGGGCCTTTCGTCTAGGTGTGGCACCCAGAAAAAACAGGAAGATCTCATCAGGTCAAGAAAATACCATCTTCAAGCAAATGAGAAATATCCATGTTAGACGCATCATTGCGCCATGTGTTGGACCTCTATAACCGCTGGAGAAGTGCAGCTTATTCAGGAACGAGTGTGAAGCGCCAGAAATTTCTTTGCATGATCCTTGACAATTCTTAATTGTTAAGATTACCGTCAAATCCGGTAACGTACACAGAAGGTTTTGGCTTGTGCTCGTTAACGTACACGAGGCGCAAGACTTCACCTCTGAATCGGTCCAAAGTGCGATCTTCCCGATGTGTTCGAAGGCACATCGTCTGACGCGCCTGGAACTGGGGAGACAAGACGATGTTGAGACTATCTTTGAGGCTTTCCGCTTTAAGGTCGATCTATTCAACGCCCTTTGCGACGGTGGTGGCAGCGCTGATCCTCCTGTTCGCTGCATCTGGTCTTGCGCAGACCGACCAGGGCACTATCACCGGCACTGTCCACGATAGTTCTGGGGCAGTTATCCCCGACGCGCTGGTCACGGTTACTAACGCCGACACCGGTTTAGCCCTGGAGATCAAATCAAATCGCAGCGGCGTCTTTGTATTCTCACCTCTTAAAATTGGGAACTACACGCTCTCCGCATCCTCGCATGGATTTGAAACAGTTACCCGTGAGAATTTGCACCTGGATATTCAGCAGCGCCTGAATGTGAATTTGACGCTTCCACTCGGATCGGTATCGCAAACAGTCAAGATCACCTCTGCAGCACCGTTGTTGCAGACGGAAGATGCGGCTGTCGGGCAGGTGATCAGCACAAAAGCAATCAACGACACTCCACTGAATGGACGGAACTGGGTTTATATCGCGCAACTGACAGCTGGGGTGGCTCCCCCGTTCGGAAATACTCGCGGCAGTGGGTCGGGAGACTTCGTGGCCAACGGCCAACGCGCCGAGCAGAACAACTTCATCCTCGATGGCGTGGACAACAATACCAATCTCGTCGATTTCCTGAATGGTTCCAGCTATGTCATTCGGCCTCCACCGGATGCTCTTTCTGAGTTCAGTCTTCAAACCAGCAACTTCAGTGCGGAATTCGGACATTCGGCGGGCGCGGTCCTTCAGGCCAACATCAAATCGGGAACGAACCAGATCCATGGCGACGTTTGGGAATATTTTCGCAACACCAATCTTGACGCCATCAACTGGAACGCCGGTCCTGGCGCAATAACGCCGCCATACCACCAGAATCAGTTCGGCGCCACGCTTGGATTTCCTATCTTGAAGAACAAGCTCTTCTACTTTGGGGACATCGAGGCCAACCGAATCTCCATCAGCAATCCAACGCCGATTAATGTGCCATCGGCGCTCGAGAAGCAGGGCAACTTCTCGGAGTTGCTGAACGGCAACCTGACTGGCGTGGGCGCACCGACCATGCTCTATGAGCCGAACTCGGCCAATCTCGCCCAGCCTCTGGTCTGCAATGGGCAGCAAAACGTGTTGTGTGCAAACCAGATCAACGCCACCGCTTCGACGATCCTCAACCTTTATCCGGCGCCCAATGCCAACGGCGGCAAGCTCTACAACAACTACATTGTGAATGTGGGCAATGCCGATAACATCATCCAGTGGGACCAGCGACTGGACTGGAATATCAGCGCGAAAGACCAGAGCTACGTGCGTTACAGCTACCTGCACGAGATCAAGACCAACGGCCTGCCGCTCGGCCCGATCCTCGATGGCAGCGGCTACGGCGGTCAGTATGACACCAATCTGGCGATGAACTTCATGGGCAGTGAGACCCATATCTTCAACCCCAGCCTGACCAACGAGCTCCGCTTTGGCTACAACTGGGGTGTGTTCAATTTCCAGCAGCCCAATGCATTTAATCCCACGCTCAATACTTCACTGGGACTGGGACCGCAACCGTCCTACCTGAAACCCGGCCAATACGGTCTACCGTCTGGTTATGTCAACGGTACGATCCAGCAGTGGGGCTCGACGGGTATCAGCAGGGAATCGCAGAATGTTTATCAGATTCTGGACAACGTGACGAAGATCTGGGGGAACCACTCCCTGAAGTTTGGAGTTTCGTTCCAGGCCGTCCGCTTCTATTACATCTACGCTCCCGCCGACCTCGGTCAGTATCACTGGAATGGCCAGTTCACGGGCGTGCCCGGTGTCGCCAATACCGGTTCGGCTGTTGCCGATATGCTGGTGGACCAGGAGAACTACGCAGCCCTCTCAGTCTCGCCCAACGTCAACGACGCGCAGTGGTATGACGCGGGCTATGCGCAGGACGACTGGAAGCTTACGCCGAAGCTGACCTTGAACCTGGGCGTTCGCTACGACTATTTCCAGCCTTACAAGGAGAACGGTGGACAGCAGGCAAACTTTGTCGTCACCGGGCCCCTTGGCATTGGCACCGGCGCCGGTGTTGTTCAGTTCCCAAAGAGCCAGCAGAACATCAATCTGGGCGAGCCGTTCCTGAGCGCACTGGCGAAGGACAATGTCGCGGTGCAGTTCGTCAACAACGATCGCCTGGCGACATCGCAGAAGACTAATTTCGCGCCGCGCATCGGCTTTGCTTACTCGGCCAATCCGAACACGGTTGTCCGCGCAGGCTTCGGTATCTTCTATGGTGGCCTGCAGTCGGAAGGTAACGGAAACCTTGGAGCGAACTTCCCCTATTCCAACCAGGCGACGTTCTATGCGCCAACGTGCGTCACTAACAACTGTCCATCGCTGGCCGCGCAGGGCGTTACGCTGCAGGCCGGACTGCTGCCAGCCACCAATGGAGGCCAGTTGCAAACCTTTATATCGCAACCCGGCTTTCACTCCATCGATCCGAAGATCAAGCCGCCTTACACCATGACGTATAGCTTCGGGGTGCAGCAGCAGATCTCTCCCAACGTTGCTGCCACGATCACTTACGTGGGCAACCTTGCTCGTCACCTGGAGCTTTATGGAGCTCCGAATACGGCCCCTGGCTTGTGGAGACCCGGCACCAATACAAATCCCTTCAATCCTTTCCCGGACCTGGGAGGGATAGGGCAGGTCCACTTTGCCGGTGTGAGCACCTACAACTCGCTGCAAGCGAAGATAGAGAAGCGCTACTCGCATGGCCTGTCGTTTCTGGCCACCTACACGTGGTCGCACGCCTTGGATGATGCAAGCGATGCGGGCGGCCTTTTTACCGCGATCGGCGACCGGCAACCGGCGCTGATTCCGTATATTGACGAACTCACGAACTCGGTCTTCGACATTCGTAACCGCTTCACAATCAATGGCAATTACGAATTACCGTTCGGCAGGGGCAAGGCATTCTTCAATGACAGCTCGCGCTGGGTAGATGAGACGATCGGTGGCTGGTCGACAAGCCTGACGTGGGCTGCGCAAACCGGCACGCCGTTCACGGTCTCGCCCAACATCAGCACAGCAGCCGGCGGGACCGCGCGGGCCTTCCCCGTCAGAGATCCGTTCGCTGGCGGAGGTACGCCCGATCCGACGAATCCAAGCCTTACCTCCTGCCCGGGCACGGTTCACACAAAGCTGAACTACTTCAACCCCTGTGCCTTCCGCAATCCGCTGCCCGGCGAGACGATCTCAGATGACACGCATCCGGTCGGCTCGGTAAATCCTGATGGTGTTCCAGTCCTCTTTCAGGCGCCGGTCACCGACAAGGCCACTGCAATTGCGCTCCTCGGCAGTCCGCAGAACAATATCTATGGCCCTGGCTATTACCAGGTGAATATGTCGTTGTTCAAGACCTTCTCAACCTGGCGCGAGCAGAACCTGCAGTTCCGGACGGACCTCTTCAACGTGCTGAATCACCCGACGCTGGGGCAGCCGAATGGTTCGATGAACGCGAACGGAGGCCTGATTTCCGGACCGAAGACCTTCCAGAACAACACGCCGGACGCGCGCTTCTTCCAACTGTCGTTGAAGTACGTGTTTTAGAAACGGAAGGTCTGATTACTTGCGGAGCTGGAACGGCTTCCTTACGGGAAGCTGTTCAGCTCTGCGGTGTGTCGATTGCGCAAATGCACGTTGTCTATTCTTATTGCTTCCTGGAGTAGTTGGTTCGTGGAGAAAAGCATGTTGCGATGGAAGTATCCCACCTGGTGCCTTGTTCCTGTTTTGACCTTTGGTTGTGCATCTCTGAGCCCCGCGCAATCGAATCCGGTGGAAGTGAGTTCGCCCGATCATCGGATCACGCTGCGCTTTTCTGTACAGCCCGGCAAGGGGCAGGAAGCAGGGCAAGACGGTCAGCTTGTCTATTCCGTCACGTTTCATGAGAAACCGGTGTTTGAGAACTCTGCACTTGGCCTCGAGTTGGTGAACCAGCCGGCCCTCGGCAAAGCTGTTCACATCGCAGACGCCACACCTGGCTCCGGCATCGATGATTACACACTGCTCGCTGGTAAAGCCTCCGCGATCCACGATGCTTACAACAGCCTGACGATCCACGCTGTGGAGAGCGCGAATCCCGGACGCAAGTTTGACATTGAGGCTCGCGTCTATAACGGCGCGGTCGCCTTCCGATATCACGTGCCGGAGCAGGCTGCGCTGTCCAGGTATCAGCTTAGACAGGAGAACACGGAATTCCGTCCTGTGATGGATGCTTTGGCCTGGGCCTTGCGTCTTCCTAATTACCAGAGCGCTTATGAGAGCGAGTATGTGCCGTCCGTGCTGAGCGCATTGAGCAATCAGGGTGGCGTGTCGAGTTACATTTTGAATGGCGCGCCCATCCTGATGCATATGCCGGGTGTCGCTTGGGCGGCTGTGGGAGAAGCGTATCTGGAAGGCAATGCTGCGATGTATCTCGAAAATCCCACCGGCAATTGGACAGGGCATTACATCGTGAGCAAGATTTCGCCGCCAGTGGAGGGAAACGGTCCGGCAGTGGATGCGAGTCTTCCGCACGACAGCGCATGGCGCGTGATTCTGCTTGGGGATACGCCGGGCGAACTGGTGGAGTCGAATGTGTTTACGGATCTTAATCCTCCGAATCGCGTGGCAGACACAAGCTGGATTCATCCCGGCAAGGCTTCATGGAATTGGTGGAGTGGCGATCTGGGCCCGGATGGCAAATCCGCGTACACGACCGAGAACATGAAGTACTATGTCGATTTTGCCGCGGAGTCCGGATTTCCATACATGATGCTGGACGCAGGCTGGTCGGGCAAAGACATCACCAAGATGCGCGGGAATGTGGATGTTCCCGAGCTGGTGCAATATGCCGCAAGAAAGAACGTCAAGGTGTGGATCTGGCTGTATTCGAAATCGGTCGCCGCGCAGATGCAGGAGGCATTCCCGCTGTATGAGAAATGGGGAGTGGCCGGCGTGAAGATCGACTTCGTTCTTCGCAACGATCAGGAAGGGATCAAGTGGTATTACGATGTAGCGAAGCTAGCTGCCGAGCATCATCTCATGGTGGATTTTCACGGCGCCACGCAGCCATGGGGTATTCAAAGAACCTATCCCAATGTTCTTGATTACGAAGCAGTGCTTGGCCTTGAGAATAACAAGGCCGGACGCCGCGATGGTCCTGTCAACCGCACCACCTTCCCTTTCACGCGCATGCTGAGCGGTCCGCTTGACTACACTCCGGGCGGTTTCGACAACGTGACGCAGGAAGATTTCGTGGCGCGCGATAAGAGCCCCATGGTCATGGGCACGCGCGCCCAACAGCTGGCGCTCTACGTTATATTCGAAGCGCCGCTTGCGATGGTTTCCGATGTGCCTTCGGCCTATGCCAACCAGCCGAGCTTCCAGTTCATTAAGGATGTTCCGACGGCCTGGGACGCGACCCGTGTCCTCAATGGCGCTCCCGGAGAGTTTGTGACCATTGCACGGCGGCACGGCGACGAGTGGTACCTGGGCAGTGCGACGAACTGGACGGCGCGCGATCTGCATGTCCCATTGAGCTTCCTCGGAACAGGCAGATACAAAGCAGAAATCTACGAAGATGCCGCCGACGCGGCGCAAAGCCCTAAACACGTCTCCGTCCGCCAGCAAGATGTGCGGAGCAGCGATACACTTACGCTGCTTCTGGCCAGCGGAGGCGGCTGCGCTATTCGCTTTGTGCCGGTACATTAGCGATTAGCCCGCTGCGGCGGTCGAGGAATCGGCGATGCGGTTCAGGAAGAGCGGGAGGTTGCTGCGCAGGATGATGTGCGGTGCAAGACGGTGCGTCTTCACCGGTTTCTCCTTTTCGATCAGGTGTCCGAGCAGCGTTTCGAAAGCCATCTTTCCCTGCGCCTCGGGGCGCTGATAGAGAGTAGCCAGTACTTTGCCTGACTCGATGAGCGGCACGAGCTCGTGAAAGAGATCGGTAGTCACTACCTGCACTCGCCCAAGGAGCTTTTGCTCTTCGAGCGCTCGCAGCACGGGGAGGCTGTTAGCAGTGCTGATGTAGATTGCGTCGGGGCGCGTCTTGCTCTTGAGCAGCGCGATCGTCTGCCGGTAAGCGTCTTCCGGGCTCTCGTGAGATTCCACTACCGGAAGAAGAGTGAGATGCGGAGCAAGTAACGCCAGGCTGGCGGCAAATCCACGCAGCTTCTCGGCATGGTCGAAGGTAGCCAATTCGCCAGTAATGGTGGCGACACGCACTGGAGCTTGAAGCTTATGCGAGAGCAACTCCGCCGCGAGCGCGCCGCTGGTGTAGGCATCAACTGCGACAGAGGCGATACGGCCACTGTCGGGCGCGTCGCTTGCCACGCAAAGCATCGGAGTGCCCTCACCAACGATTCGGCGGATCACGGGCGCGAGCTCGTGCGGACGGCCCGGTGTAAACAGGATGCCGTCGTAGTGTTTGGCCGCAGCTTTTTCCAATGCAGCGAGATCCCCTGAACCCAGGCGCGGAAAGTCAACGAAATCCAGGATAATCTGCATGCCCACCGCTTCTTCGGCGGCGGTTCGAATGCCACCCCGCAGCGGGTCGAAAAAGGCAGCGATTTCGCAGGGAAGTATAGCGGCGATGCGAATATTGCGGTTGAGCTTGAGCGAGCGAGCCGCTATGTTGGGCTTGTAGCCGAGTTGCTCTGCCATGCGCAGCACGCGCGCCTTCGTGCGGGCGCTCACGCCACTTCGTCCATGCAGGGCGCGGTCGACGGTACCGATAGATGTTCCCAGGGCCTTTGCGATGTCGCGGATGCCGGCGGCTCTGCTGCTCTTGGTAATAGTTGCCATTTTGGTGGATGTCGACAATGTTTTTCGAGGGCCCCTCGCAGAAAGCGATGAGAGGCAGCGAAGATTGATTTTGACAGCGAAACGGGGCGATGTGTAGTGTAGTTTACGTTAACGTACACATATGAGTAATTTACCTCTCTAAATGCTTGAGTGCGTTACCATTCTGCAATTTATCTGAAGGATCTGGCTTGAGTCCAACCCGCCGCACATTCCTCCTCGGCGCCATGGCGACGGTAACGCTTCCGCGCAGCAGCTTCGCGGCGTCCGCGTCACCAGACACGCCGATGTGGTACGACAAGCCGGCTGAGCGGTGGCTGCAGGCGCTGCCTGTGGGAAACGGCAGGCTGGGCGCGATGGTCTTCGGCGGTCCGGGGCACGAACGGCTGCACCTGACTGAGAGCACATTGTGGTCGGGCGCGCCGAGCACGCGAAATGTGAATCCAGCGGCGCGCGAGCAGATCCAAACTATCCGGGAGCGTCTCTTTGCGGGGCGTTACACGGAGGCCGAGAACCTTTGCCAGGAATACCTCCTGGGACGCGCCGATCAGTTTGGTACTGCAGTCCCGATGGCCTACCTCGAAATTGAAACTCTTCTGACGAAGCCTCCTGAGCACTACCAGCGTTCTCTCAATCTTGATGAAGCCGTGGCGCGGGTTGAATTCACCAGCGGAACCACCACCTATCGCCGCGAGGTCCTTGCATCGCATCCGGACAGCCTGATCGCGGTTCGTATTGAATGCAGCAAGACGGGCGGTCTCTCCTGCAATGTCGCTTTTGCAGAACCGCGGCTGCCGGGCGAAGTCAGAGTAATGGGTGACGACCGGCTGCTGCTGACTGGACACGCATGGGAGCGTCTGCACAGTGATGGGCAGCACGGGACGAAATTCCAGTGCCAGGTGCGCGTGATTGTTGAGGCCGGCAGCGTGCGTGCTGAAGGCAGCCGGATTATAGTTCGAGGCGCGGACGCCATTACCATGCTCATTGCTGCGGCGAGTGATTTCCGCGGCGCAGATCTGGAGCAGGAGTGCGCGAATACACTTGATGCAGCAAGTACCCGATCCTACGCATCGTTGCGCGCCGCACATGCAGAGGACCATTCGGCTTTGTATCATCGTGTATCGCTCGACCTGGGCCGGACGGAGACTTCGCGCTTGCCGATCGACGAGCGGAGAAGGCGGGTGACGGACGATGAACACGATCCGCAACTCTGCGCGCTGTTTTTTCAGTATGGACGCTATCTCACCATTGCCGGTTCGCGCCAAGACTCGCCCTTGCCTCTTGCTCTGCAGGGAATCTGGAATGACGGGCTGGCTGCGAGCATGGGCTGGACTGACGATTTTCACCTGGACATCAACACACAGCAGAACTACTGGTTGTGCGAGGCCGGCAATCTCAGCGAGTGCCACGCGCCAGTTACAAAACTTGTCGAAGGGCTGCGCGTGAGCGGCGCGGAGACGGCACGGCAGATGTACGGCGCGCCGGGATGGGTAACGCATGTAGTTACAAATGCGTGGGGCTACTCCGCTCCAGGATGGGGCCTCGGCTGGGGAATGTTTGTAACCGGCGGCGTCTGGATCGCGCTTCAACTCTGGGAACATTTTCGTTTTAATGGAGATCGCACTTATCTGCGCGATCGGGCTTACCCGATATTGCGCGATGCTGCAATTTTCTTTCTGTCCTATATGGTCGAACATCCGCAGAAGAAATGGCTGGTCACGGGGCCGTCGAATTCGCCGGAAAACTGGTTTGTCGCTCCCGACAGCGGCAAGCCTTGCTCGGACTCGATGGGTCCCACCTGCGATCGCGTGCTTGTCTATGCTCTGTTCTCGTCGTGCATCGATGCCTCCGCAGTTCTCGGAGTTGATGAGAAATTGCGGATGCAGATCGCCGCCGCCCGTGATCGATTGCCACCGCTCCAGATCGGCAAGTATGGACAGTTGCAGGAGTGGCTCGAAGACTTCGAAGAGGCAGAGCCGAACCACCGGCACACCTCGCATTTGATTGCGCTGTATCCGGAGAGCCAGATCTCGCCGGAGAAGACGCCACATCTGGCGGCTGCGGCACGCGTCACGCTCGATCGGCGCATTCATCAACCCAATTGGGAGGATACGGAATGGAGCCGCGCCAACCTGGTGAACTACTACGCGCGCCTTCTCGATTCTGAGGCAGCCCACCGTCATCTTATTGGCCTGATTGCTCACGCGGCAGATGACTCGCTGCTGACCTACTCGCGTGCCGGCGTGGCGGGAGCTGATAACAATATCTTCGCTATCGACGGGAACACCGCTGGCGCCGCTGGCATTGCGGAGATGCTTCTTCAGTCACAGGGTGAGGCGCTGCATTTGCTACCCGCACTGCCATCCGCTTGGCCGGCGGGATCGATACGCGGCCTGCGGGCGCGAGGCGGGATCACCGTGTCGATCTTCTGGCGCAACAGACGATTAACTTCCGCGACGCTAAGAAGCGATCGCGATATGGAGTCAACGGTCCGATACCAATCCGGTATCGTGAAGGTTTGGTTGCCAGCAGGGGCGAGAGTTCGCGTGCTCCCGGTGATCTTCCGGGACCAGAAAACCTGACGTCTGCCCGCAATCATGTTTGAAAGGACCAAA
>Ga0335075_10003788_pt1 | contig 23813 bp, 12 predicted proteins | sample Lox_Sample_24_FD_206723 | JGI IMG/M metagenome (GOLD analysis project Ga0335075, IMG submission 206723) | Soil microbial communities from Loxahatchee National Wildlife Refuge, Florida, United States - Lox_Sample_2.4 | ecosystem: Environmental > Terrestrial > Soil > Wetlands | place: USA...
CGCGCTGGATCGCAGAGAGGCATTTCATCAGGAAGCAATGCGCTCCGGATGATGCATCCGAGCGAAAGCATGAAGCGCTGACAAAGGGATCATCGTGCGAGCCCCGATTTTGCGGAATGGCAGTTCTTTGCTCGCCAGCAAATAGTCGATGGACCTGATGCTGAGGGAGAGGATCTCGGCGGCCTCTTCCCGGCCCACCAGGAGTTTTGCGTCCGCCGGCACGGTCGCTGTGCTGGGCCGCTTGCGCTTTCCGCTGTGATGCTTTCGCATTCGCGGCCTGGCAGTTCCGGACGGCAATGGCACTGCGGGCGTCGGAGCGGAGGAATTGGTAGGCCGAGCCGGTGATGCAGACGCCTGGTCGGAGTCGATCCGGTCGACCGTTTTTACAAAGTCGAACAGGGATAGCTGTCCGGCCAATGCAGCTCGCTGGATAGGGTGTGAGGGAGGAGAAGGGCGCACGGGATACCTCGCCGATCTTGCATGGTTGACAATAGCGCCGGTGTAGACGTAGTGTCAAGTCGTAAATCTACATCGACTTCATGCCGCCACGGGAACCGATTACCGAACAGCGCACACCGGAGCAGGAATCCGGGCCCCCGCCGCAACAGCAGGTGATCTCGATTCGCGTCTCCGAAGATCTTCGCCTGCGGCTGGAAATTCTGCGCCAGCTCGTCTCGCACCACAGCGGCCAGACGATTACCACGTCGGAGGCGGCGCGGCAGCTTCTGGAATCCGCCCAGGGCAAACGGCTGGAGCTGGCCAACCTGCTCACCGCCCCGACCGAAAACCTGCGCATCTGTCATTTCAAGGCCGATGCCGGGGAACTGCTGAACTCGGCCGAATGGACGCTGATCGCTTGTTACTGCTGGATGGGCGCGGAGACCTACGCGGATACCGCGCGGACCAAAATCTCCAATGAATCGATCATCGGGATTCTGAGGGCGTTCCTCGCCGTGTACGACCTGCGCAAGGAGAAGAAGACGCGCGAGGATGCCCATTACCTCAGCAACCTTCCAGCCAGGGACCGGGAGGAGGCAGGAAACATACAGGAGGCCGGCAAGGATGAGGTCAGGCGCGCTGTCACAGAAACGATCAGGTCCCTCGAACATCCCCGGTCCGGACAGCCGAGGCCGACTCAGGCGGTAAAGAATCTCTACCACCTTCTGGACGAGCTGGAGTTTCCCCACGTCCCGAAACTGAACCGGGTGCTCTCGCCGTACTGGCCGATCCTGTGGCGCGTCGCGGCGCGTGGTCACTACTTCCGGCACGGCCGGCCGCTCCTCTTTGGGCGGATCACCGATGCCCGGGTACCGCCTCCGCCACTGCCTGGCTTTCAGGAGGGCGAATGCGCAATCTCGCTTGACCGCATGGTGCATGACACCTTCTCCCTGTGCCTGCACCTGCCGGGCCGGCTTCGGCCGCTGGTTCCGATTGGCGAATATCCGGCGATTGCGGAGTTCCGCACGTTGCTTGAAGAGTTCAGCCCCGACTATGAGGATTCCTCGTGGCGTGGTCACTACTTCTCTGCATTTACAGCGAAGGCCGAGTCCAGCGATTTGATGGTGTGTCTCCGCTCGGAAGCCACGGGCATTATGTTCACGCTGAGCCAGGACGACTGGGTCGCGATTCGCAGTATGGTACGGCGGGCCTGGCAGCAATCCGAAGTGCGCCGGATGTGGGCCCAGTGGGCGCATGATTACGGCGAGATGTAAGAACGGCGCTGCTGTCGCAGCGGAAGCAAGGGGACACGCCACCCAGCTGATCACGAGCGATCCCAATATTGAGCAGCTTCAGGAACTGACCGGCACCGACATCTCTGTTTCCGACTATGCGAACCAACATTATGTTCCGAATCTCGATGCGCTTGCGCCGGCGCAGCGGACGTTCTACCAGTTTTATCGACATGCGGACAACGCGGCTTCGGTGGACACACCTCTGGCTGTCAGCATTGGACGGCTGGCCCCGGCGAGCGCTCGGATTCTGGTTCGTTCGGCGCGCAGCCTGCGCATCACAGATCTGGAGACGGACGATAATCTGATCCTGATCGGCAGTCCCCGCTCGAACCCCTGGTTCCAGATCTTTCAGAGTCAGCTGGATTTTCAGTTCGTCTTCAGCAGCAAACTGAACCAGGAGATCATCCGTGACGCCCGTCCCCGGCCCGGGGAGCAGAGCACCTACATACCGACCGCCCGGGGATTCGCAACCGGTGAGTCGTTTGCAATTCTGGCTCTCGTTCGCAATCCCAACCAGTCCGGAAAGGTGCTGCTGCTGGCTGGGGCGAATGGCGAGGGTACTGAAGCGGCGGGACATATCGCCTCTGACCGCGAGCATCTGCTGGCCGCTCTCCGGTTCTGCGGTATACCGCCGCGCACGCGGACCCAGAATTTCGAACTGCTCCTGCGTCTCCACACAATGGCCGGATCGCCCAGCACCGTGGAGATGGCTGCATGCCATCTGCTGCCCGGATCCGGACCCTGAGGGATCGGGACACTGGCTCGCGAACTCCGGGGAATTTGCCGCACCGCAAGAACCCTCACAGCTACCGAGGATTCTTCGCTTTGATACCTGGCGATTCGGGTGCTTAGGGAACTATAAGCCCATTCTGCCCGCCGCGAGGATCGATCCGGTCGCGCTGGTCCATCTTTCGGAAGATCGCAGGGTACTCATGGGCGTGGTTCGGCTCCCGTAGCTACGGTTACAGAGGTGCGCTCCCTGAATCATCGCTTTTCCAGTCAGATATGACGCGTTAGGTATTGCCTCTAACGTTGCCAAAACCGCCCAGGGCGGGAATAGAGTCATTTCTGGATCGGATACACGCTACCTGCCAACGAGGGGACGAGGGGAATGAGTCGATCAGGAGTGTCAGGCTACCGCAGCCAGGCGGGACTCGCAGGTGCCGTTGTCCTGTTTGTCCTCTTTGCTGCCATCATCGCTGGTCAGGCTCCTGCGTACGGCCAGCGATCCGGTGAGGATATCTCCATCAGGCTGACAGCCGACGCGACTGGCCCGGGCAGGCCCCTCGTTCATTTCTGGAGCAAGGTCGTCGGCGCTGGCCGGGCCAATGAGGGCCTTCGCGCGACCTGGCAGGAAGAATTAGCTATAGCCGCAAAGTATGACGGCTTCCAATATGTGCGCTTCCATGGCATCTTCCAGGACGACATGTTTGTCTATCGGGAGGATGCGCAGGGAAACCCCATTTATAATTTTCAATACGTCGACGACCTGTATGATCGCATGCTGGCAAAAGGTGTGCGACCCTTCGTGGAGGTGAGCTTTTCCCCTGGACCTCTGGCCCCCGTGCACAACACGACCTTCTGGTGGCGTGCTGATGGCAGTCCGCCATCGGACTACAACAAATGGGCCAGCCTGGTCCGCGCATTTGTCCAGCACTGCATCGACCGTTATGGACTCGAGGAGGTCCGTCGATGGTATTTCGAGGTCTGGAACGAGCCCAATCTCTATGAGTCCTTCTTTCGGGGCGGATCCCAGGCGAAATATTTCGACCTGTACCGGGTGACCGTTCAGACCATCAAGGCCATCGATCCCCAGCTGCGCGTCGGCGGTCCGGCAACCAGCAACTTCAACATGGACCGCAATGCTCTCGATAAAGCCGAAGCGTCAGGCAAACCCTTCGATCCCTTTTCTATCCCGTGGCGTCCCATCTGGATCACCGATTTCCTGAATTATTGCAACCAGAATCATCTGCCCGTGGGCTTCGTCTCCACCCACCCCTATCCCCAGGACTTTGCCATCGATGAGCCCGGAGTCGCCGAACGCGAGCACTACCGCCGCAGTATCGATGCCACCCGCGACGATTTGCGAACCATCCGCGAGATTGTGAGTCACAGCGCTTATCCAAAGGCGGAAATTCAGCTGACGGAGTGGAACTCCAGTCCTTCTCCGGTCGACCACGCGCACGACTCTCTGGCCGCCGCGGCCTTCGTCGCCAAGACGAATCTTGAAAGCATCGGCCTGGTCGATTCTCTTTCTTATTGGGTCTTCACCGACGTTTTCGAGGAGAACAGAAACATCGACTCGATCTTTCATGGCGGGTTCGGACTTATCAACTATCAGGAAATCGTGAAGCCCGCATTTCACGCCTATCGCATGATGAACGAGCTCGGCGATCAGATTCTTGCCCAGCGTCCCGGTGGGATCGTCACCCGCTTCAGCCGGACCGGACTTATCTCCGCAATGGCCTATAACTATCCCCCGGAGATGAAGGCCTCGCTCCCGGTCAGCAATACTCTGCAGGCCGCCGACGCCATCGATGACAGCGGCAGTGCGCGTCCCTTTACTCTGGATTTGATTCACCTTCCTCCGGGCGCTCCCTTCCTCATCGAAACCCTCGACAGGCAACATGGCGATGCGGTCGCTGCCTGGGAGGCCATGGGCAAACCCGAACCGCCCGACCAGAGACAGACAGAGTTGCTCCGCGAGGAGGCCTGGAATACACGCAAGGACATCGTGCGTGCTGATCCCCAGGGGAGGCTGCAGATCGAGATCAGCCTGCCGCCCTGGGCCCTGATCTCGATCCGTCAAATGTAACGACGAAAGGACAACTTGCTGTACCGGCAGAATCGCTCGTTTCGATACCCGCTCGCCTCAGCAAACCCAAAGGAGAACTGGAAATGGATTCCCATGAGACGCTTTTGCCACGCCGCCGCCTGCTCTCCCGAGGCGCTGCAGCCGGGATGTTGAGCATCTTCGGCCTGCCCTCGATCGCGATGGCGGCAGGTTCCCCCCATCCGGAATCTAACGCGCACAATGTCAGGAACTTCGGGGCAAAAGGAGATGCAGATACTGATGATACCGGCGCCTTTCAGCGTGCTCTCGACACCGCGTCGCGCGCCGGAGGGGGGCCCGTCTACGCGCCACCGGGGCGATACCTCTTCCGCGGTTCCCTCAACATTCCCGATGGCGTCACTCTGCGTGGCTCCTACGGCTGTGTACCGTCGCATGTTGGCATCCGCGACCCGGGAGCGGCCAAACCCGGCGACGACGGTACGGCTCTGTTGGTTGTGGCAGGGCGGGGGAGCGAGGATGGCACACCATTCCTCGCGCTCAACACGAACAGCTCCGTCGCCGGACTCACTGTCTATTACCCCGAACAGGCCATCAGTTCGGCACCCGTGCCGTATCCGTGGACGGTGGCGAAGCGAGGCAAGAATCCGGCCATCTTCGATGTGGAACTCCTGAATCCATATCAGGGCATTGACGCCAGCAAAAACGAGCGCCATAACATTCGCAACATCACCGGTCAGCCAATTCGGCGCGGAATCTTCGTCGATGCCATCTACGACATCGGACGGATCGAGAATGTCCATTTCAATCCCTGGTGGAGTTCACACAGCCCGGTCTACGACTGGCAGATGCAGAATGGCGAGGCCTTCATCTTCGGTCGCGCCGACTGGGAGTATGTCCTGAACACCTTCTGCTACGGCTATCACCTCGGCTATAAGTTCATCGCCACCGATACCGGAGAATGCAATGGCAACTTCCTCGGAATCGGAGCGGACGACTGCAACCACGCGGTTTTCGTCGAGCAGAGCGCGCAATACGCCTTGCTGATCACCAATGGGGAATTCACTTCCTTCCGGGGCCCCGACCCGACTATGGTCGAGGTCGGCCCTGCGCATCATGGTGTCGTCCGTTTCAGCAACAGCGCCTTCTGGGGCCCATGCGACCAAGTCGCAAGGATTGCGGGAAGCGGAACCGTCGGTTTCAGCGACTGTACTTTCGTCCAGTGGGGGCGCGACGGAGATCGCGCCGCCATTGAGGCAAATTCAGGAGCCGTTCTCATTCGCGGATGTGAGTTCCGTCAGGACAAGCAGCACATCGCTCTCGGCGACGGGGTGCGCAGCGCCATCATCACCAGCAATCTGTTCCGCGGCATGCCCCGGATAGCCTACACCTCCGCAGGCAACATACAAACAGGGTTCAACGCCGGATATTGATGATGAGCATGCCCCTACGCTGCATGGCCTGCACTCGCCCATCCCGGGAGCCGCCAGCGCGTTTGCCGATGGCGGCTCAGCTTCGGGGCCGGTACAGTGCGATTTCTCCCTTCCGTACTCGTCTCCGAGCCCTTGCGTCCCCGACCTCCCACTGCTGCTGGAGTCCTGCCCAGGAAGACAATCTTCCCCTCTGGGCCACGCCGTGATCTGACTCTGTCGCTCCCTGGTGGATCCTGAAGGCGGCGAATTCTGCTTAACCGTCCGCCGCTCGTAGTCGGCCAGGCCGCCCGCCCGGAGGCATCTCGTTGGTCTTGCCGAACTGCTGCTCCGTTTCGTGCCATCGGGCTTCGATTATGCTTCTCTGGACCCAGGTGGCTACCGTTACACTCGCCCTGCCGGAAACAGGCCTGCGTTTTCAGTGATATACAGCGGTGTTAAGAACGTCTCTAACCTTGCCAAAGCATCGTCCCTGAGGGGTACGGTGAACGGCAGAATGAAGACGATATAGGCGGTCGGGAAAGCTTTCGTTGGCAAGGTCGTCCAGGAGGCAAAGATGGCGCAAAAAGGCTGGCTCAAATACCTCAAAGTCGCTCTGGTGTTCGTCGTGTTTGGCTGCGCGAGCCAGTTATGCCTCGCACAACTCGATCGCGGCACGATATCGGGCGTGGTCACCGATCCCTCGGGCTCGGTGATCGCGGGGGCGAGGGTGACCGCCACCAACACGGCGACGGGCACGCAGAGTTCTACCGTTACGACCGGAGCCGGAGCCTATACGATCCCGGAGCTGGTCGCGGGCCAGTATTCCGTTACGGTTTTGACACAGGGCTTCAACGAGTTGATCCGCAATGGGATCACCGTTTCGGTTGGGGAGACGGCGAGTGTCAATCTGCAGCTGGCAGTGGGACGCACCACCACGTCGATTACGGTGACGGCGAATGCTCCCCTTCTTCAGACCGACAGCGCGCAGAACAATGCCGAGGTCACCACCAGAGATCTGAACGAGCTTCCGTTCAACGTTGCCGGAATCGGCGCAGTGCGCGACCCGATGGCCTTTGCCGCTTTGCTGCCGGGAACGATTGCTGGGGGGTGGAACGACATCCACGTCCAGGGATCGCCGGCGACCACCTACCGCGTTTTTATGGATGGGCTGGACGACACTTCTGCGGTGAAGGGCGCGATTTCCGATGAGCAGCAGCCGTCGGTCGAATCGCTGGGCTCGGAATCCGTGATGATCAACGACTATTCAGCCGCATATGGCGAGTCGGGGGGCGGGATCTTCAACTACACCTCGAAATCGGGCAGCAACCAGCTGCACGGGACCCTCTTCAACTATCTTGAGAACGAAGACCTGGACGCCGGGCAGCCCTTCAACTACACATCGAGCGGACAGAAGTACAACCCGGTGCAGCGGCAGCTCGATTTCGGCGGCTCTTTCGGCGGACCGGTGGTCATTCCCCACGTTTACAACGGCCACAACAAGACGTTTTTCTTCTTCGCGTATGAGGAGTACCACAACACACAAACCCTGAATCTGGGAACCATCACAGTTCCGACTGCCGCCTATCTGACCGGGGACCTAAGTTCGCTGCTCGGGGGACCCATTGTTGATTCCAGCGGGGCGCCGGTGCTGGACTGCCTCGGCCGGCCCATGATCAACGGCACCGTCTACAACCCGGCGACCACCCGAGTGGCGACCTGCACGGATGGCTCGACGGCGGTGGTTCGCGACCCATTTCCGAACAACTATATCGGCGCGCCCAGCACGTGGGATGCGGTGGCGCAGAAGGTGCTTACATACCTGCCCGCCCCATCGGGACCGACCGCCGACGCGCTGACCAACAATTACCCGAATCTGGAGCCGAATAATAAATATCAGTATCTGACGAGCATCAAGTTGGATCACTACATCGGGCAGAAGTGGCACTTTTCCGGCTACTATATTGCCGAGTATTCCGACAAAGACAATGCCGACGACGGCATTAACGGCGCGGCAGCGCAGACGCGCTGGAACCTGACCCCGGCCCCGCAGTTGTATCTGAACGCGGACTACACAGCCACGCCGAACCTCGTACTCCACGCCGGCATGGACTTCACCCGCCACGACGCCCTGCAGGATTCAGCGGTGCAGAACTTCAAGGCTTCCACCCTGGGGCTGAACACGGCGGCGAATATGCCGGGCGGAGCAGCGAACACTTTCCCGATTTTCGCAGGACTGAGCGTCAACAATTCCTCCGTTCCCCAGATGGGAATCAACAACGCTCCTTTCATTGACGACAACTGGTACGACACGGAGTCGGCGATCTGGGTCCACGGCCGGCACACTCTCGAGTTCGGCGGTGATTTCCGTCATCAGCTCTTCGGCACGCACAACGACCTGTCGGCAGGAACTTACTTGTTTGCCCGCGATCAGACTTCACTGCCCTCCTCTCAGGGCCAGAACCTTTATGGAGCGACTCTCGGCGATGGTTTCGCAAGCTTCGTTCTTGGGCAGTTATCGAGCGCAAGCATCGGGAACGACAACATTCAGTGGTTTCATCGCATGGAGAGCGGGATTTATGTGCAGGACACGTGGAAGCTTACCAATAAGCTGACTCTGACTCCGGGCCTGCGTTGGGATTTCGAACAGATGCAGCACGAACAGTACGACCGGGAAACCCAGTTCAGTCCCGCGGTAGCCAATCCCTCCGCCGGGGGTCTGCCAGGTGGAACCGAATACGAGGGCTATGGACCCGGGCGCTGCAACTGCAGCTTCGAGAGATTCTATCCCTGGATGATTCAGCCTCGTCTTGGCCTCAGCTATCAATTTGGCACCAAAACTGTACTCCATGCCGCGTCCGGATTTTATTCCGGTCCGCAGCTCTTCATGAACGAAGAGATTTACAGCAACCAGGGATTCGGGTTCAATCAGGTCTTTCTGACCAGTCCTTCGTACGGCATTACCGCGGGGCAGTTATCCAATGGGATTCCGTACGCCCCGTCCGAAATAACGGCCACGCACTTCGACCCGGGCGCATTTCCCAACGCCGGTCAGCTCAACGCGCCTCCGCCGTTCATTGTCTCGAACCCGGGGCGTCCGCCGCGATTTCTGCAGTCGACGCTGGGCGTCGAACGCGAAATTGCCAGCAATCTCACGATCAATTTCTCCTTCATCGATGACCGGGGCGTCTGGCTGAATTCCGACGGGCTGAGAGGAAACGCCACCAACGAGCTGACGCCGACGACGCTGTCGCAGAAATACGGCCTGGACGTCACCAATCCTACGGACTTCAACCTGCTAACCCAGCCTATTTCCTCGCCGGCAGTGGCGGCGAAAGGATTCACCAAGCCGTATTCCACTTTCCCGGACTCGGCTACCCTGGCGCAGGCATTGCGGCCGTTCCCGCAATTCGGCAGTAACATCGGCGATTACTATGAGCACGATGGCGACTGGTGGTACGACGCGTTCCAGATCAAGGTCACGAAGCGGCTCAGCAACGGGCTGTCAGGAGGCCTGGGTTACTCGTGGTCCAAAAATCTGGGGTCTGTCGCCTCCACGAATCAGCCGACCTTCACCACGGCGATGCCGGTACAGGATCCGAGCCGGCCGCCCAAGGACGCGAAGTCCTATGAGCCGATCGACCAGCCGCTCATGATCAATTTCTATTTCAATTACGAAGTGCCGACATTCAGCTTCGACCAGCAGGGCTGGAAGCGCGCGCTGCTGGCAGGCTGGACAGCCGACGGTATTTTCCACTACCAGAGCGGGTTCCCGATCCAAACGCCAAGTTCCACCAGCGGTTTGGCTTCGGTTACCTTTGCAAACGGAGTGTGGGCGAATCGGGTTCCCGGCCAGAAGCTATTCCTGCACAGCCTGAACAGTCACAGCGCTGACCCTACGACAACGCAATTCCTGAATCCCGCTGCCTGGGCAAACCCGGTCGCCGGCACCTACGCCACGTCCAAGCCGTTCTACGGCGATTACCGCGGCCCCCGGCAGCCCGCCGAACAGCTGGGGTTCGGCAAGGTCGTACCTATCAGGGAGGAAATGCGATTCGAGATACGCGCGGATTTCTTCAACGTCTTCAACCGCTGGGTGTATCCGAATATCCCCAATACGTCGAACCCCTTCGGCATATCCAATGGCGAACCCTTCGGTGTCTTTGGGGGAACCATTACGGGCGCGGGCGGGAATTATGCTCCGAGAAGCGGGGAGATCGTCGCTCGATTCCAGTTCTGAACGGTCCTTTGTTTCACAGTTCGATCAGCAGGTCGGAGGAGATCCTCCGACCTGGAAACCGTAATAGACTGGTCCCGGCGAAAAACTGTCTGATTGCCAAACGGGGAACCGAATGATTCGGGGATATCTGACGGCCTGAACCACTGGTCCTCACACTGGCGTCACCAGGCGAAGGAACGCCATTGGACGTGGGGTCATTTGCAGAAACGTTTGCATCCGGTGCGAAATGGAATGGACGGATGAAAACAGGACTCGACGGCGAGAATCAAAACCCGGGACGCAAGCTCGTGGCGAGACGGTAGTCTTGCGGGGAGAACATCAGGTTGGCAATTCCGCGGCGGGATTTTGTAACAGGATTGGCTGCTTTGTGCTCCGACACTCTGCGCTCGCGAACGCAGTCGGTGTTGAGTTCCTTCCTTTCCGGCGCCGGGATCGATCTCCCAAAGCCCCGCGAGCACTCTCGTGCGGCCGGCCCAAGTGAATGCGCTGATTCGCCCGTCATCTTCGAAAATGCGATTCACGGATCAAATATCCATTTTGTATTGAAGAATAGTGTCAGCCCTCAGCGCTACTCGATAGAAACAATGACTGGCGGCGTGGCGGTCTTCGATTACAACAACGACGGACTGCTGGATATATTCTTTACCAACGGAGCAGAAATTCCTTCTCTGGAAAAGAGCAATCCCGGATTTTATAACAGGCTCTTTCGCAACAACGGGGATGGAACCTTTACGGATGTCACCGAAACAGCCGGACTGTCGGGTACGGGCTACTCCATGGGTGTAGCGGCAGGTGACTACGACAATGATGGCTTTGTGGATCTGTATGTCGCGGGATTCAACCAGAATCAGCTTTTTCATAACAACGGGGACGGCACCTTCACGGATGTGACGGAGAAAGCGGGGGTCAGCGGCACGGTTCGGCAGGATAAACCGTGGTCGGTCGCCGCAGGATGGGTTGACTACAACAACGACGGCCTGCTCGACCTTTTTGTAGTGAATTATCTTGATTATTCCCTTACCGCTGCCCATAGTTGTCGAACCGGCAATACCGTGGACTATTGCTCTCCCAACGAATATCGCGGGACACCGAATATTCTGTATCGGAACAATGGTGACGGGACGTTCACGAATGTGTCCGAGCAGTCGCATATTTCCCGTTACATTGGAAAAGGCATGGGGCTGGCGTTTGCCGACTATGATGGCGATGGGTTTACCGACATCTTCATTTCCAACGATTCCTTTCCAAACTTCCTGTTACACAATAACGGCGATGGGACATTTACCGACGTCGCACTCCTGGCCGGGGTAGCCTATAACGAAGATGGCAGGACGGTTGCCGGCATGGGAACTGACTTCCGCGACATTGACAACGACGGCTGGCCGGATATCTTTCATACTGCGATGTATGGTGACAGCTTCCCACTCTATCGCAATCTGGGAAATGGGCAATTTGAGGATGTCACCGAGATGGCCGGCATGGCTGCCATGACGACCCGATTCACCGCATGGGGAACGGGGATTTTCGACTTCGACAACGACGGGAACAAGGATATCTTCGCTGCCGGCTCGGAAATCCTCGACAATTCGATGGAGGTGAATCACAAGCCCTATCCGCTTCCCAACTGGATCTATCACAACCTCGGAAATATGAGGTTTAACGATGTGAGCGTGCAGGAGGATTCCTTTTCCGCTCCCGCCGCTCACCGCGGTGCCGCATTTGGCGATCTGGATAACGATGGAAGGATAGATATTGTGGTCACCGTTCTCAACGGGGATCCCCAGCTGCTCATGAATCGCTCCCCCAGTCACAATCACTGGATCATTTTGAAACTGGTAGGGGTGGTCGACAATCGGGACGGATTGGGAACCCGGGTCAAGATAACAACCGCGAATGGCGTTCAATATAACCAGGCCACAACAGCTGTCGGTTACAATTCGTCGAGCGACAAGCGCGTCTACTTCGGTTTGGGTAGCGCAACCGTAGTGGACCGGATTGAACTTGCATGGCCTACAGGTGTGAAGCAGATACTCAGGAACATAAGGGCCGATCAGATCCTGACGATCGTACAGAGTGGCGGCCACACAGGGCGGCCGCATTAGCCGCAGCTGAGTGTGTGAACGCACGCGACTCAGACTATTCGCCAGCTTATCGGTGTGAAGCACTCGAGGGCAGATTATGTACAGGATGCTCAGGCGATGCGGCGGAAGCTGTTGCGACGCACAGGATGCGCTGGCGGCCCGGGACAGGCTTGTATGATGTGGCTTCTCGCAATCCAGCTTGCAGTCGGCCCCGCGCAGCACTACCAGAACGCAAAGCGCGATTTCACACAGCGGAACTTTTCCGAAGCGGTAAACGAACTCGATGCTGCGCTGCATGAAAGCCCCTACATGGTTCCGGCTCTTGTCCTCAAGGCTCGGCTGGCCACTCTTGCCCGGCGCCCGGACGTCGCCAAAAGCTGTCTTGTCACCGCTATTACGGTCGATCCGGCGTCCGAAGACGCGCAGTTCTATCTGGGAGTGCTCTTCTACATGCAGAACGATTTCAGATCGGCGCTCTCACCGCTTCAGGCGGCCCAAACACTCGCTCCGGGCAATCCGCTGCCGGTGTTCTATCTCGCAATGACACACCAGGGGCTCGGGGATGAGGCCAGGGCCCTGGCGTATTACCAGCAGGCCGAAACTCTGTCTCCACAAAAGTCACCTCAAACTGCTGAGATTCTCGTGGCAAACGGGAGGCTGCTGCTCTCGCTGGGCCGGACAGAAGACGGCATTGCAAAGGATCGACTGGCTGTCCAGGTCGATCCGAAGTCCCGCGATGCGCACTATGAGCTGGCCAGGGGACTGGACCATGAGGGCGACTTCAGGAACGCCGCACTCGAGGGAGAGATGGCCCTGTCACTGCCCGGGGACGGCGCCAGTGATGCGCAGATTCACTTTCTCCTGGCGGCTTTGTACCGCAAGCTCAATGAACCTGATTTGGCACGGGCCCATCTGGAGAAATTCCTGGCCGCCACGAAAGCAGCTCAAAGGTGAGCAGAGTCCGGTTCCGTCCAATTGAAGCAAACCCGCTGCGTCGAAGATGGCGGCAGGCTCCGCGGAGCCGACCAGCTGATCAGCCGGCGAAGGGGGAGGAGCCGCCTCTGGATGTCGTCTCCCGTGGGCAACGGTCATACGATCGCCGCCCGACGGTACAGCCTGCCGATCCTTTGCCTGTTTTCAATCCCGGTCTCCGAGGGCCTGCATTGGCGTGGTATGCGATGGTCCGACCATGATAGAGGTGGAAGTGAAACGCCGAGCTTTCCTCAGCTCGTTCGCGGCCTGGCTGACCGGTTGGGCCGTGCGCCGGGCCAATTCCCTGAGTTTGTTTCGGGGTGCAGGGTCCTCACCCGCCCGCTCGGGGCAAGTCGAGCGCCAGAAGCTCGGTCATAGTTCTGCGGGGACCGATTCCTGCTGGTTTACCGATGTTTCTCCCCGGTCGCGTTTTGCCTATACTGTTAACAACGACTTCACAGGCAGAAAGTATTTTCCTCAGCCTATGTGCGGCGGAGTTGCCGCTGTCGACTATAACAATGACGGGCTCATGGACCTGTTCTTTACCAACGGTGCGCGATTGCCGGAGCTGCAAAAGAGCTCACCTGCTTTTTACAACTGCATGCTGCGCAACAATGGCGATGGAACGTTTGAGGACGTAACCATCAGGGCTGGTCTGGCCGGAGCTGGCCTCGGTTACTGTTTTGGTGTGGCTGCCGCGGACTACGACAACGATGGCTATCAGGATCTCTTTGTCTGCAGTACAGGCAGAAATGCCCTCTATCATAACAATGGCGACGGTACATTTACCGATGTGACCGACGGATCGGGGCTCGAACATAAGCCCGAACACTTACTGAGCGTGGGAGCGGCCTGGTTCGACTACGACAATGACGGTCTCCTGGACCTGATCGTCACGAATTACACCACGTGGACTCCGCAGACAGACAGGCAGTGCTTTACCAGCGAACGGCACGAGGAGTATTGCAGTCCGACGATATACCTCAGCGTTGAGTCGAGGCTTTATCGCAACCTCGGCCACCACCGCTTTGAGGACGTTACCGAAGCAAGCGGCATCGGGAAGGCCCGTGGCAAGGGTATGGGAATTTCGCTTGCGGATTTCACAGGCGACGGGCTGATGGACATCTTCATAGCCAACGACACGGAGCCGAATTTCCTCTTTATCAATCAGGGCAACGGAACCTTCAGGGAAAGCGGCCTGGAACTTGGCGTGGCCTATAACGATGAGGGCGATACCGTATCCGGCATGGGCTCGGACGCAAAGGATTTCGATAATGACGGCTGGGTCGACATCGGATACAACGATCTGGCCGGGCAGATATTCTCCCTCCTGAGGAACGAAGGCGGAAGATCATTCCGGGAAGCTACCTGGTCTACGGGGCTGGGACCGCTGACGAGAAAATTGTCGGGCTGGAGTATGGGATTCATCGACTACAACAATGACGGCTGGAAGGATATCTATTCTGCGAATGGCGATCTGGACGATGGTACGAGCGAGACCTCCGGACAACACGACACCATGTTCGAAAATGTCGAGGGCAGGACGTTTATCGATGTGACAGAGACGATGGGACCGGATTTCGGTATGGCGGGCCGCCAGCGCGGCTCGGCGTTTGTTGATTTAAACAATGACGGATTTATGGATCTGGTGGTCACTTCATTGGGTCGGAAGCCTCGTATCCTGATGAATAATGCCCTCGTCAGGAATCACTGGATCATGTTTGATCTGCGCGGACACCGGAGCAATCGCGATGGCATTGGCGCTACTATTGCGGTTCGCACCGAATCCGGCAGAATGCTGTACAACCACGTGACGACCAGCGTGGGGTTCATGTCGTCGAGCGATCGCCGCGCGCACTTTGGCCTTGGCGCCGAGGCAACCATCGACTATGTGAAAATTCGCTGGCCGAGCGGGATTGTGCAACGGCTGGAACATCCTGCTGCCGATCGCATCGTGAAGGTGGAAGAGCCTGCTTAGAGCTTTTCGCTAGGACAGTCGGCCCGGAGTTCTGTCCATCAGCTGCCTGGCGCGCTCCCCGATGGTTCTGGCGCGGGAGACGAAATCCCGGGCCATACGGTGCGGCAGGTCTCGCCTGCGCCGGAGTTGCGTCGAAGTAATGCCCGCTGCTCCTGAAGCGGATTAATGCATGGAGGCTCCAGCCAAAAGATGGCAAGCCACCACATCCGTGTTATGCGGCGAGCCGGCCATCGTATTCAGGCGCAGCAGGAATTCGAAATGACTCAAAGCCCCTGGGCGCGTCTCGCCGCACTGATGGAGAGCGCTGGTGAAGCGGGGTAAATCGGTCACGAAGCGTCCCGCCGCTTCTGTGCCTTCGGCGTCCGCTCCGGCAAGAAGCAGCACCTGGCCATTCTGATCCAGATTCTGCACCAGGGCGACAATCGCGTAGGACTCGCCTGTCCCGCCCCCAAGGGCCGTAGGCAGATAGTCCGACATCTCATGGCCCCGGGGCCGATAGTTATGGATGATCTCCTGCCCGGCGTCTTTGTTGAAGACAAATCGAAAGTCCAGCTGGTCGCTGAAGAGTGCGGTCCAGGGATCGGAACGGGGGCTGCCGAGAAAGACAAAGTTGTCATCTGTCTGCAGGTCCGGCATTCGCAGATCGCGCGCCGAGTCTACTTGCAGCTTTCTCGCTATGCTCTGTCCCAGTGCCGCAATCTCCACCGCGATCGGAGGATCCACCGCTGCGGAAATGCCATCGCGGAGGATGACGTCGCAGGCACGGCTCACTTCAGGCGACATTGTTTTTGGGTCGGGCAGATACTGCCGATTCGCATAATCAGAAGCTGAAATCTGGTGTCCGGTGAGCTCCTGAACCTCTACCATCGCCGGATCGCTGAAAACGATGTGGGTGAGATGCGATGAATTCACGAAAGCCCGCCACGGGGAGCTGGTCAGCAGGGGGTTGGGAGTCAGCGCCTCGTAGCGTCCCAGCATCTGCCCTCCAAAAAACACCCCAACGGCACAGAGAATTGCGGACGCGGCAATCAGCCAGAACCTCTGCCGCGGACCCCACCGCTCTTCGTGCTCTACTTTCCCCTCAGGGGAAGCGTGTGCAGCCAGGTGGTTCGGTTCCGAATCGGTTCCCTTTCCCGTCGTCGGCAAATGTGGCAAGTCTCCTGACTCCGCCACTGATACTCCGGCAACTAACAGCCCATTCTCATGGGTGATGACCGGAACGTAGGATCCCAGAGGAAGGGTAATCCGCAATCCCGAAGTTGTCCCATATTGTCCGTAATGCTGCAGCAGCCGCTTGCGCACGTCACTGGCCGTCACTCGGACGATCGCATCTTCGCCTGTATCGTAGGAGGGCGACCTGCCGAACAGCTCCACCCCGATCACGCGCTCCTTGAGACTGTCGAGATGGCCTTCGATCGCCTGTTCCACGACGTAGCGGAGAAACTGGGCGCTGCGATGGCTACCCTTGAAGGCAGCTCCTTCTGCAACTTCCACGAGGTGCTTGCGGACGGCGACGGTCTCGGCGTCCTTCTCCGCAGTTTTAGCCTGGGCTGGCCTTTCTTCAGCGGAAAGTGAGGAACGCGTGGCCACGGCAGGCAAGCCAAATGGTAGCACCCCTAGCCTTATGTAGTCTTCGCTCCGGGATGGCTGATTCGGCCCTTCGACTCGCCACTGTCAGAACTCCTTTGTAGGGAGTACCTACGGTTAGCATCGTAAGGTGATAGTAACTATCTTATTTTCAATAGATTGTGAGGCGTTAGGACCTGCGCCTAACGTTGTCATTCCCAATCCGAGGCTTTACTGTGGTTCCTTCACCAGCTGCATAAGGCGACTCGATGCTCCGCTGGAGCTCACCCCCGGGAGATGGAAGGCTTTGCTCTGCGTGAACGCGACTTCCGATTGGGATTGGAAATGCCGGTGCGGTGAAAATCTATCGCTGCGGAGCCGCGGCAATCCGAGGCCGTCAACCGACTCCGGCCTGGGGCTCGACAGCGTTAATAAGAGTGCCGCCCGGCAGACTGGAATCGTAACGGCCTGCCTTATCTTTTGCGGCCTTCTCGTGTCCCCGCGCTCAATTGCCGCATTCGCTCAAGGGCAGGACTCAGCTCTGTACCGACAGGCCGGCGCTCCGGTGGAGGAGCGAATCGATGACCTGATGCGGCGCATGACACTGGCGGAAAAGGTTCGCCAGCTGGATATGTATTCCGGAGCGAAAGACCTCATGAGCGGCCAGATTGATTCGACCCACGCAGCTCCGGATGCGGACTTTCTGCCGGACCGGGCGCAGCATCTGTGGGGGGATCTCGGCGTTGGGTCCATTCATGATCTTTATCCGACTCCGGAACAGGCGAACACGATCCAGAAGTGGGTGATCGCGCACAGCCGACTGGGGATTCCCGCATTATTCATCGAAGAAGGGCTGCACGGCTTCAACACGGGCACAGTATTTCCGGCTCCGATTGGCCTGGCCGCCACGTGGGATCCGGGGATCGCACAACGGACCGGCGCAGCGATTGCGGCTGAAGCGCGATCGAACGGTGTCGACATGATCCTGGCACCGGTGCTGGATCTGGCCCGTGATCCCCGCTGGGGAAGGGTCGAGGAGGACTTCGGCGAGGATCCATACCTTACCGGACAAATGGGCCTCGCCTATGTGCGAGGGGCGCAGGGTGAGAGCCTGGCCTGCGATCACACGGTAGTGGCTGAGCCAAAGCATTTCGCCGCACACGGTTCACCGGAAGGAGGAACCAACACCTCGCCGGTCCATATGGGCGAGCGGGAACTGCGGACCATGATGCTGCCGCCCTTTGCTGAGACGATTCGCGAGGGTCACGCCATGGCGGTGATGGCCGCCTACCATGAGATCGACGGGATTCCAGTTACCGACGATCCATTCCTGCTGAAGACGATTCTGCGTAAGGAATGGGGCTTTCCAGGATTTGTGCTCTCCGACCTGGGAGCGATCAGGAGGCTGTACACGGTGCATCATGTGGCGGCCAGTCCCCAGGATGCTGCCTGCATGGCAATTCGCGCCGGGGTGGACATGCAGTTTTATGACCTTGATCACGCGGTCTTCCAGAACGCACTCATCGATTGTGTGCATAACCAAAGTCTGCCTCTCGCTGACCTGGATCGCGCGGTGCGGTCGGTGCTGCGGGTGAAGTTCGAGCTAGGGCTTTTCGATCACCCCTTTGTTGATCCGACACTGAAAGCGAAGGTGTACCGCGCTTCCAAGCATCTCGCACTTTCGCTGCAGTCTGCCCGCGAGTCGATGACCCTGCTGAAGAATGAGGGGCAGCTGCTGCCGCTCTCGAAATCTACGAAGCGGGTTGCCGTGATCGGTCCGAACGCGGCCGTGGCGCGTTACGGCGACTATGAGGATGAGAAAAACGGAGAGCGCATCAGCATTCTCGAGGGAATCCGCGATCTTCTGCCAGGATCGGCTGTCACCTTCGATCCGGGCGGCAATATTCCGGCGGCGGTGGAAACGGCAGCCAAGGCAGACGTCGTAATCCTGGCGCTGGGCGAGCGGCAGGGGATCTCGGGCGAGGGCTTCGATCGCTCCTGTCTTGATCTGCCCGGCAATCAGGAACAGTTGCTGGAGGCCGTGGCGGATACGGGCAAGCCCGTGGTGCTGGTTCTCGAGAATGGACGGCCCTTGACGATCGACTGGGCGGAGCAGCACATTCCGGCGATTCTTGAGGCATGGTACCCGGGCGAATTCGGAGGCAGGGCGGTCGCTGAAACTCTGTTCGGCGAGAACAACCCTGGCGGCAAGCTCACGATCACCTTCCCGCGCAGTGTGGGGCAGCTCCCGGATTTCTACAATGCCGATCCATCCCGCGTCTGGAAGTATGTGGACAGCAGCGGCGAGCCCCTCTTTCCCTTTGGATTCGGCCTGAGCTATACCACTTTCCGCTACGACCACCTCGCCGTTCAGCCGCCGGCGCCGGGCAGCCACGGCGATGTTCGTGTCACCGTCGATGTGACCAATACCGGCGACCGGGCAGGGGATGAGGTAGCGCAGCTATATGTGCGGGAGAACGTGAGCAGCGTGGAGACACCAGAGCGCGCTCTGAAGGGCTTCTCGCGCATCCATCTGCAGCCGGGAGAGACTCGCACCGTGACCTTCCTCGTTCCGCAGAGACAACTGGCCGTGTGGAATGCGGACAACAAATGGGCCGTGGAAGCCGGCCGCTATACGGTTTGGGCAGGAGGGTCTTCCCAAGCCAGTCTGAGTACCGAGTTCAATCTGCAGCCATGACGGCGTCCGCTGAGACGGTCGCGGGGAAACAATCAACAGATTCAGAAACGATCCATGAAGGGTGAGATGAGAATGAATTGTGCGGGTGGCCGGACGCTTGCGGGCATTCTTGGAATCGGCATGGCAGGGGCTGCTGCACAGACCGCCAAACAGCCGGTCGACTATGTGGACCCCAACATTGGCGGTATCGGCCAGTTGCTGACAGCGACGGTTCCGTACGTGCAGTATCCCTATGGCATGGCCCGTGTGGCTCCGGTCACCACACCGGGCATCACAGACCGCTACCTGGCCGACAAGATCTACGGATTTCCCGCCGGACCGGCCCTGCTGATGGCGTCCGACGGCGCAGAAGCGACGAAGCCGCCGGACTACGCTTCTGGCTTTGATCACGATTTTGAGACCGCAACCCCGTATTACTACGAAGCCGACCTGCAGACGTGGAAGATCAGGGCCGAGGCCACAGTGACTCGGGAAGCCGCGTATTACAGGTTTACCTGGCCGGCCGCGAACCACGGCCATCTGGTGCTGAGCATGCACAACCATGCGGAGTTGACGGTCGCCGGACCGAATGCGGTGGAAGGCAGCGAGCAGGTGGGTGGAGACGTCGCCGCGCTGGCCGATCCGCACGGCGAAACGCGCGAGTACTTCTATCTTGAGTTCTCCTCTTCTCAGAGTTCCTGGCAGACGTGGCAGAATGGCGCGTTCGGCCACGAAGCGAAGATCAGTGGCGACGACATCGGATATGTCACCGACGCGGCAACGGCTGCCGGAGAGACGATCGACGTGCGAGTCGGCCTCTCCTACATCAGTGCCGACCAGGCGCGGCGCAATCTTGAGCGGGAGATTCCGCAGTGGGACTTCAATGCGGTGAAGAAACAGGCTCGGGCCGTCTGGAATCGCACCCTGGGGGCGGTTGCGACCGTGGGCGGGACGGAACGGCAGCGCACCATCTTTTACACGGCGCTCTATCGCTCGCTTGGTCGCATGACTGATATCACCGAAGGCGGGCGCTATTTCAGCGGCTACGACCACGAGGTGCACTCCTCGGAAGGCCACGATTTCTATGTCGATGATGGCCTGTGGGACACATTCCGCTCCCTCCACCCGCTGCAGACGCTGCTCGATGCTCACCGGCAGGAGGATATGGCGCGTTCGTATGTCCGCATGTATCAGCAGAGGGGATGGATGCCTTCCTTTCCGTCGGTCGCAGGTGAGCAGGCGGTGATGATCGGGCACCATGCGGCGGAATTCATCCTCGACCTTTACGAGAAGGGCTACCAGGATTTCGATGTTGAGCAGGCGTATGAGGGCATTCGCAAGAATGCGACCGAGGCCACGCTGCTTCCGTGGAGCCGCGCTCCGCTGACGCCTCTGGACAAAATCTATTTTGAAAAGGGATTCTTTCCGGCTCTGGCATTCGGCGAGAAGGAAACCGTCCCTGAAGTGACGCCGGAGCGCCGCCAGGCGGTTTCCGTGACGATTGAGAACGGATACGACGACTGGTGTGCGGCCCAGATGGCTCGCGCGCTGGGCAGGATGAAGGATGCGGCGTACTTTACCCATCTGGCGCAAAACTATCAGAACGTCTTCAACCCGGCGATCGACTTTATGGCGCCGAAGAGCGCCGACGGCCAGTGGGTGGAGCCTTTCGATCCCAAGTTAGGCGGAGGGCAGGGCGGGCGCGACTATTTTACGGAAATGGACTCGTGGGTTTACACCTTCGGCGTGCAGTATGATGTCGCAGGCATGATCCATCTCTTCGGCGGCCGCGACGCCTTTAATCGCAGACTGGACCAGCTGTTCGTGGAGCAGTATGGGGTCTCGAAGTATCAGTTCCTCGGTCAGTTCCCTGACGCCACCGGGCTGGTGGGGCTGTATGCGCAGGGCAATGAACCCAGCTTCCATATTCCCTATCTGTACGACTTCTCCGGACAGCCGTGGAAGACACAGCGGCGGGTGCGCCAACTCATGGACATCTGGTACGGCGACGGCCCTCTCGGAATTCCGGGCGATGACGACGGCGGCGAGACATCTTCCTGGTATGTGTTCAGCGCGATGGGCTTTTATCCGGTCTGTCCCGGAAGTCCGGTCTACGAAATTGGCAGTCCGATTTTTGCGAAGACGACGATCCGCATGGGGAATGGCAGGGAGTTCACCATCGTTGCGGACCACGTCTCGGCGCAGAACAAATATATTCAGTCGGCCCAGCTAAACGGGCGGCAGCTCGACAAGCCATGGTTTCGGCACAGCGATATTGCCAACGGAGGAACGCTGACTCTGGAGATGGGGCCGGCGCCCAATCCCGAGTGGGGCAGCGCTCCCGAGGACGCGCCGCCTTCCATGTCAACGGAGACGGCTGCGGAGTAACGCAGGCGAACGGACCTGGCTGCGGTGGGTTAGCGCCTGCGGAATAACCTCGGCAACAGGTTCGCGGGAATCGATTCGGAGCAAACATGAGAGGGACGTCTCTTCGCTTGTCGGCCGGGTTGATGGCCGGACTCTGCGCCTTCTGCACACTGGCTGTACCACCTCTTTCAGCTTCTTCCACCGCCTGGCACGACGGGCGTTTCCACATCGATGTGCCTGGCGTTCTTCATCGCTCAGACATCTTTCTTGGGAGGCCCAACGCCGATCCCAGCCAAGCCATGCCACTGGGGAATGGCCGCCTGGGGGTTGCGGTGTGGGCGGCGGACGGCTTGACTGTGCAGCTAAACCGCGCCGATACGCTGCCGGATCGCCTTTCTCCGGGACAGTTGGTGATTCCCGGCCTCTCTGCGCTGACGGCGGCTGCGGATTATTCCGGAAGGCTCGATTTGTACGATGGCGAGATGCGCGAGCAGGGCGGCGGCATGCAGGCAACCCTCTACGTGCAGCCGGGGACGGATACTTTGGTCGTCAATGTCCGCGGGGCGAATCCCAACAAACCACAGACGGCACAGCTGCGCCTGTGGGCGCAGCGTATGGCGTATGCGCAGGCCAATGGCGCAGTGGGGCTGCTGGCGGAGTCCTGGGTGGACAACACGCGGCCCGGAGCTTCCGGCCGGCACTTCGGCTCGCTGGCCGGGATCACGGCTGAAGGCAGGCAGGTATCTGCAACGGTTACGAATTCGATGACTGTTACTTTGTCGTTTACGCCGATGCCGGACGGGCATTTTCGCATTCTTGTGGCTGCGCCGCACTATGACGGATCCGGGGACGCCCTCCGGCTGGTCCGCGCGAATCTGACATCCGGTGCGCCCGAGGCCCATCGCGCCTGGTGGCATGCCTTCTGGAACCGCGCAGCGACTATCCGGGTGAGTTCGGCTGATGGCGCCGGGGAATACATGGAGAACCTCCGCAACATTTATCTCTATGCCGCGGCGGCGGAGCGGGGGGTGGAATACCCGGGCAGCCAGGCAGGCGTTGCCGATATGCTGTCGTCCGCGCGGGACGCGCACCGCTGGGATTCCTCCGCCTTCTGGCACTGGAATCTGCGCATGCAGGTGGCGGCCAACATCGGCGCCGGCCTTTACGATCTCAACGCGCCGTACTTCAACCTCTATCGCGAAGATCTGCCCAGCATCGAAAACTGGACACACCAATATATGGGTGGACGGGCGGGGGCGTGTATTCCGGAAACGATGCGCTTCAACGGGCCGGGTATCGAGTACGAGTCCAGCTGGACGCCGATCAGTCTCGCCCACGACTGCGATGCCCACTGGTCGCCGTATTACAACGCGCGCACCCTGTCGACCGGCGCCGAGGTTTCGCTGTGGATCTGGCAGCAGTATCTGGCAACGCAGGATCGGGCATTTCTCGAACGCAATTATCCCGTGATGGCCGCATCCTCCCGCTTCCTGCTGGCGTATCAGAAGCCGGGCGCGGACGGCCTGCTGCATACGTCGCCGTCGAATGCTCATGAGACGCAGTGGGATGTAAGCGATCCGACGACCGATCTTGCGGCGGCGAAGGCGCTGTATCCGGCCACCATCCAGGCAGCCAAGTTGCTGGGGCGCGATGCCGATCTGGTGGCGCGCCTGCGCGCCGCGATGGCGAAGATCCCGGACTTTCCGCGCACGCAGCTGGCGGGCCCGCGGACGCTGTTGCCGCCCTCGGCGGATGCCGGAGGTCAGGACATGATCGCGGAGTCCTGGCAGCCAGCCGCGCCCAATCACAACGCCGAGAATATCGGCCTCGAGCCGGTCTGGCCCTACGATCTCATCGGGGATACTTCGTCTCTTTTTGCGCTGGCCCGCCGGACCTATGAGCATCGCCTGTTTCGTGGAGTGGCGGACTGGAGCTTCGATCCGATCCAGGCGGCGCGGCTCCATCTCGGCAGCGAGGTCGGATCCACTCTTGTCACCGT
>Ga0335075_10003789_pt1 | contig 23806 bp, 22 predicted proteins | sample Lox_Sample_24_FD_206723 | JGI IMG/M metagenome (GOLD analysis project Ga0335075, IMG submission 206723) | Soil microbial communities from Loxahatchee National Wildlife Refuge, Florida, United States - Lox_Sample_2.4 | ecosystem: Environmental > Terrestrial > Soil > Wetlands | place: USA...
CGCGAAGATCCCGGCCGAGTACCGGGGCGAGGCCGAGGACATTCTGGTGGCCGCGGCGCGGGCCGGGGCGGACCTGCGGGCGCTGGCGGTGATCTGCGCGGAGATCCGGGCCCGGGTCGCGTCCCCGGACCGGGACGGGCCCGGCCCGGACCTGGACCGCGGCCTGTCCCTGCACACCACGATGGACGGCGCCGGGGTGCTGCGAGGCGATCTGAGCCCGCAGTGTTCGGCCATGGTCCAGGCGGTGCTCGACGCGCTGGCGGTCCCGCAGCCCGGCGGGGATTCCCGCACTCACGCGCAGCGGTACCACGATGGCCTCGCCGAGGCGATGCGCCGGCTGCTGTCCTCTGACCTGCTGCCCAAGCGGGCCGGGCAGCCGCTCAAGGCGCTGGTGCACATCTACTTCGCCGAGTTGCGGGAGATGGACGGCGACGGGGCGGTGCAGGACAAGTGGATCGCCGCCTACCGGGCCCGGTGGGCCGGGCAGCGGGCCGGCGCGGCGGTCGGCACCGGCGACGGCGGGGCCTGGCTGGACGGCGACGCGGCCCGCGCCGCCGCGGCCGAGGCGATCCTCATCCCGGTGGTCACCGGCGACATCGACGTGACCGCGATCGAGGACCTGATCACCGCCTGTGTGGAATATCACCGCACCCGCGGACACGCCGCCGGGCCGGACCACGGCCCGCACGCCCAGCCCGGCCACGCCGCTGGTCAGCCCCGCGACACCGCCGCCCAGCCCGGCCACGCCGCTGATCAGCCCAGCGAGACCGCCGCCCAGGGCGCTGGTCCGGACACCCAGCACAGCGCGCAGGCCCAGGCCGGGCCGGACGACAACACGGCGGCGGCCGGGCAGCCCGGCAGCAAAGCCCGGGTGCTGGCCATGCTGGAGCATCAGATCTTGGCCGCGGTCATCCAGGTGGTCTCCGGGCCCGGCGGGGTCGCCTCGTTCTTGCGCCGCAGCCTGCTCGGCCAGGGCCTTAACGGCCCCTCACTCCCCCTGGACGTCGGCCAGACCGACGACATCCCCGTCCACCTGCGGCGCCTGGTGGCGCTGCGGGATCAGACCTGCCAGCATCCCGGCGGCTGTGACCGGCCCGCGGCGCAGTGTGAGCCGCATCATGTGGTGCACCGGGCCGACGGCGGTCCCACCAGCCTCACTAACCTCAAAAATTACTGCTGGTGGCATCATCACGTGCTGCTCCACGAACTGGGCTGGAAACTCACCGTCCACCCCGACGGCACCAGCCAGATCACCAGCCCCGACGGCAAGACCATCCACAGCCATGCCCCGCCCCCGCGGCCCGGGTAGCCAGCCCGGCCACAAGAGCCAACTGGTAGTGCCGCTCCCCGGGCAGGAAAACCAGTTCCCGCCGTCACTGGCCGGTCTCGCCGTCGATGCGCTCTCGGATCAGGTCGGCGTGGCCGTTGTGGCGGGCGTATTCCGCGATTACGTGCAGGTAGATCCAGCGCAAACTGGTGTCCGCCGCAGGGAGGGTCTCGTCGAGCGAACGGCCATGCACGGCCGCGCGGACCAGTTCGACCTCCCGCTGGTAGGTGGCGAGTTCCAGTTCAGCCGAGGAGGCGGTCACGTCCTCGAAATCGGCGTCGGGCGTGTCGGCGGTGCAGTAGGGCGGGTCGGCGGGCTGCCCGGCGAACCCGCGCCGGAACCAGCCGCGCTCCACCTCGGTCATGTGGCGGATCAGGCCCAGCAGCGACAGGTCCGACGGCTCCGTGCTGCGCCGGGCGAGCTGTTCGGCGGTCAGCCCGGCACACTTGTGCCGCAGCCCGACCGAAATCCAGGAACCAGTCGAGCAGCTCTCGCTCGCCCCCCGCCCAAGGCCCGGGCTCGCGCGCGACGTCCGGCGCCGTCCACGTCATCGCGACAGGATACGCGCGTACCGTCAAGTACATGCACCCAGAATCCGCGCGGCTGACGTTCCGTGAGATGACGCCCGACGACCTGGATGACATGGCTCTCCTGCTTGGCGACCCCGCGGTCATGACCTATTACCCGCGACCGAAGACCCGGGACGAGGCCGCTAACTGGATCGACTGGAACCGTGGCCTTTACCGTACGCACGGTTATGGCCTATGGGTGGTGAGCGTCGACGGCGGGGGCTTTGTCGGAGACTGCGGCCTCACCCCTCAGGTGGTGGACGGCGTGACCGAACTCGAGGTCGGTTACCACGTGCTGCCCGCGCTGCAAGGCCGTGGATACGCTACCGAGGCGGCGGCCGCCTCGCGCGACTTCGCCCACACGGTGCTCGGCGCGTCCCGGCTGATCGCCATCATCCATCCGGACAACCGCCCCTCGCAGCGCGTCGCGGAGAAGATCGGCCTGCGCCCGGAGAAGCGCGCCACGGTCCACGGCGGCCGCGACGCCGTTATCTACGCCGCAGCCCTCGGCCGCGGATAGAGCCAGATGCGCCAGGACACGGCGGTAGACGGGTTCAGGCTGGCCTACGATCGGATCGGGCCAGGGCCGGGTGCGCCTGCCGTGCTGCTGCTGCACGGCTGGCCCGGGGATCGGACGGACTACCGCGAGGTCGTGCCGCTGGCGTCGGCCGCGGCCGACGTGGTCGTGCCGGACCTGCGCGGGTTCGGCGAGTCCGACAAGCACGTGGCCGACCCGCCGCTACCGGGCATCGGTGACCGTATCTCGATCACCTGGTGTCGGTCTACGGGGCGCCGGGAGCGTTCGCCGCCTCAATTTCCTGGTACCAGGCGGGCGCGGGTACGGTCGCGGCCTCGCTGGCCGAGCGGGCTCCCGAGCAGAAGATCGCGGTGCCCACGACGGTCCTGTGGCCGGAACACGACCCGCTGTTTCCGCCAGAATGGTCCGACCGGATCGGAGAGTTCTTCGCGGCGATCGCGCTGACCCGGCTCGACGGCGCCGGGCACTTCTCGCCGTTGGAGGCCCCGGGCGCGTTCGCCGCGGCCGTGACGGCTGCGCTCGGATCAGGCAGGATTTAAGGAGTCGCTGCGGGCTTCGGTCCCTTGGCGTCGGACCAGCTTCGGACGATCGTGGTGTCGGAGATGAACCGGACCCCGGAGCCGGGCGCCCAGCGCTCGGCGGCCTCGTGCAGGCAGTCCTCGACTAGCCGGGATACGGTCTGACCAGCCTGGGCCGGGCAGTGGACAAGCAGTTCGTCGTGCAGACACAGCACGATACGTGCGTTCAGGTGGGCGCACCGGGCCCGGACCGTCACCGCCCACATCTTGAACAGCTCCGCCGCCGCGCCCTGGACCATCGCGTTGCGCGCGTACCGGCCGTAGGCCGCAGCGCGACTGGCGCTACGGGGTTCGCTAGTGCCAAGCACGATCAGCCGGCCGCCGTAGGTCCGCAGGTCACGCCCGGCCCGGCCGGCGCGGTCTGCCGCATCCAGGTACGCCATCGCGACCGGGTAGGCCGCGTTGAGGCGGCGCAGCGCCTGGGCCCCGTGGCCGGTGGTCTGCCCGTACATCGCGCCGAGGACCGCAACCTTGGCCGTCGGCCGGTCCACGGAGAGCTGCGCGGCGACCGGTGCGTACAGGTCGTCGGCGCGCGCCGCAAGAGCCAGAGCCCGGTCCGCGGACACCGCGGCCAGCACCCGGGGCTCGATCTGACCCAGGTCGGCCCGGACGAATACGTGGCCTGGCTCGGCCACCACCGCCCGGCGCATGGCGGCCGGCATGTTGTGCAGGCCAGCCGACGCGGTCATCCGGCCAGCGGCACCGTCGCAGCCGGTCCAGGCGCCGCGCAGTCGGCCGTCGGCCCCGAGGTTCTCGTCCAGCCACGCATACCCGTAGGTGGTCGCGATCCGCTCCGCCTTCCGCCATTCCAGCAGCGCGGCGATCAGCGGATGGGTGTCACCGAGTTCTCGCAGCCGCCACGCCCGCGTGTCGGGGACGTCGATGCCGATCCGGGCCAGCAGCGACCGGACCTGGACCGGGCTGCGCAGGTCGGTGGCGACCCCGGCCGGCGCGTGGCGCAGCACCTGCGCGTCGCGCGCGGCCCGCGCGGCGGCCGCCTCGGCGTCGCTGCGCGGCCGGGGCCCGATCAAGCCGGCCAGCACCTGCTCGGCGACCGCGCGGTCCATCGGCAGCCCGTCGGCGGACAGTTCGGCGCACAGTAGCTCGGCCGTTGACTCGCTGCGGGCGGTGGCCACGGCCATCGGCCGGTCCGTCAGAGCGGCGAGCGCCGACAGTTGCAGCCCGGCCAGTCTGCGCGCCAGCTCAGCCCACCGGCTCAGGCGCTCAAGGCTTTCCGACCAGCCGCCGCTGACCCATTCCGGGCGCAGGTGCCTGTCCGGTGCGACCGGATCGTCGGCGTCGCCGTCGTCCGGGCCTGACATCCCGAACAGGTCAAGCGGCGCGTCGGCCGGGACAGGGTCGGTGGCCAGCCCATGCGCGCGAGCCCAGGCCCAGCCGGCATCGGCCCGCCATCCGCCGAACAGCAGCCGGTGCGCCGCGGTGATGTCCCAGCACGTCGCCGGCCGTACGCCTTCGGCTACCAGGTGTGCCACCGTCTGGCCCGACCACACCGCCCACCGCGGCCGCAGCGCCGCATCCGCCCGCGCGACCTCCGCTGCCAGGCCCGCAGCCGCGGCTCCCGCACTGGGGTTGACGCCCGCAGCCGCGGCTCCCGCACTGGGGCCGACGCCCGCAGCCGACGGAGCAATGGACCAGCCGCCTTCCGCCGTGGCGACGCCCAAGCCCAGGGCAGGGGAGCCGACCAGCCCGACGAGGTCGCCGCGGGCAACTCCGGCCCGGCGCAGCGACGTCACCAGGTCCCCGTCCGTGGATACGCCTGTCACGCAGCTAACACTGCCATGGCCGACTCAGCATGCACGTGGCCGACAGCGCGCACCACGGCCCGTTCCGTCGAAAAAAAGCGGCGCGGACCTAAAGTGCCGTCGAAACATTCTAGAAATCTTTCGAAACGCAGTTCCGGCGCGATGCCAGTATGCCCGGAACGAAACCTCCCATTTCCTCCCTGTAACGGATGGAAAACAGGTTCCTGTTCAGGCGCAAGAGTGATGACTGGCGCACCGCTTTGAGTTACGATAGCTTTATCGAAACTGTTTCGAAAACGGTGGGGAGAGTGACGCGGTGCCGTCCAGCAAGGAGCGTGCGCTCGACCGGGCAGCTACTGTGCCTACTGTGTCGCGTGTCAGCCGGGATGACGCCTCGAGGCGACGCATCACGCTTGCGATCATCGCGGCCGAGGCGGGGGTCTCGCTGCCCACCGTGTCCAAGGTGGTCAACCGGCGCCCGGACGTCGCCGCCGCGACCCGCGCCAAGGTGGAGCGGCTGCTGGACCAGCACCACTACCTGCGCACGGGAACCCGCAGGCAGCGCAGGTCCGGGCTGATCGACCTGGTGTTCAACGGCCTCGACAGTCCCTGGGCGATAGAGATCCTGCGCGGGGTCGAGGAGTGGGGCGCGAGCCACGAGACCGGGGTCGCGGTCTCGGCCGTCCGGCACGGTAATGCCCGCCCGGCCAGCTGGACAAGCACGCTGGCCAGTCACGACACCGACGGTGTGATCCTGGTGACCTCCGAGCTGACGCAGCATCAGCTGGATCAGCTCAACAGTGGCGGCATCCCGCTGGTCGTAGTCGACCCGGTGAACCCGCCGCCGCCCGAAATTGCCAGCGTGGGCGCCACCAACTGGGCCGGCGGCCTCGCGGCCACCGAGCACCTGCTGAGCTTCCGGCACCGCAGGATCGCCGCCATCGCCGGGCCCGAGGACTACCTGTGCAGCCGCGCCCGGATCGACGGCTACCGCTCGGCGCTCGAGCGGGCCGACATCGGATTCGACCAGGCCCTGGTCCGGCACGGCGACTTCCAGCATGAGGGCGGTTTCCGGCGCGGCGGGGAGCTGCTGGATCTGGCCGACCGCCCGACCGCCATCTTCGCCGGCAGCGACCAGCAGGCGCTGGGCGTTTACGAGGCGGCCCGGCAGCGCGGCCTGCGGATCCCGCAGGATCTGAGCGTCGTGGGATTCGACGACCTGCCCGTGGCCCGGTGGGTATCGCCGCCGCTGACCACGGTGCGCCAGCCGCTGGCCGAGATGGGCCGCGCGGCGGCGCAGATGATCGGCGAGATCATCGAGGATCGGCCGCTGCGCAGCCGCCGGGTCGAGCTTTCGACCGAGCTGATCATGCGGGAATCCACCGGTCCCGTACCCGGGTACGCACTGTGAGCCGCCTGCGCACAGGGTCGGCCAGCGCAGGGTCGGCCAGCACAGGGTCGGCCAGCACAGGGCCGGCCAGCACAGGGCCGGCGGGCGCAGCCTCGGACATGATCACGAGCGAGATCTGGCGCGATCCGACGCGCCCGGCGGCGGAACGAGTCAAGGACCTGCTCAGCCGGATGACGCTGGAGGAGAAGGTCGCCCAGCTGGCCAGCATCTGGATCGGGGACGATCCAAGGGACGGCGACGTCGCCCCGATGCAGGGCGAGATCGGCGCTGACCCGCAGCCGCTGTCCGAGCTCATACGCCACGGGCTGGGCCAGGTCACGCGCGTGTTCGGCACCCGGCCGCTGCCACCCGCCGTGGCCCGCAGTACGCTGCGCGAGCTCCAGGCCGAGATAGTCGGCGCGAGCAGGTTCGGGATCCCGGCCGTCGCGCACGAGGAGTGCCTGACCGGCTTCGCGGCCTGGACGGCCACCGTGTTCCCGACCCCGCTGGCCTGGGGCGCGTCGTTCGACCCGGAGCTGGTGTCCCAGATGGCAGGAGCCATCGGCGCCAGCATGCGCTCGGTGGGCATCCACCAGGGACTCGCGCCGGTCCTCGACGTGGCCAGGGACATGCGCTGGGGGAGGACCGAGGAAACCATCGGCGAAGACCCCTACCTGGTCGGGTCGATCGGAACCGGCTATGTCCGCGGGCTGCAATCCGCCGGGGTGCAGGCCACGCTGAAGCACTTCGCCGGCTACTCGGCGTCCCGCACGGGCCGGAACATGGCTCCGGTGAGCATGGGGCCACGGGAGTTCGCCGATGTGCTGCTTGTGCCGTTCGAGATGGCGCTGCGGCTGGCCGGAGCCCGGTCGGTGATGCCTACCTACGTCGACGTTGACGGCGTGCCTGCCAGCGGCGACCGCGCGCTGCTGACCGGGCTGCTGCGGGACACGCTCGGCTTCGACGGACTGGTCGTCTCGGACTACTACGCGATCTCGTTCTTGCAGACAGAGCACGGCGTGGCCGGGTCGACGGCGCAGGCTGCCGCCGTGGCGCTGGACGCGGGCATGGATGTGGAGCTGCCCAACGTCCGCTGCTACGGCCCGGGACTGGTCGCCGCGGTGCGCGACGGCCTGGTCCCGGCCGAGCTCGTCGACCGGGCCGCGGCACGGGTGCTACGGCAGAAGTGTGACCTCGGCCTGCTCGACGCCGGCTGGTCGCCAGCGGGCCACGACGCGGAGGACGTGGAGGACACCGAGGACGCCCTGGACTCCTCGGTCGACCTGGACCCGCCCGGGCACCGGGCGCTGGCCAGGCGGCTGGCCGAGGAATCGGTGGTGCTGCTCGCTAACGGGGGCGACGGCTACCGGGGCGCCGTCGCCCTGCCATTGCGCCCGGACGCCAGAATCGCGGTAATCGGGCCGCTCGCCAACGACCCGCTCGCCTTTTTTGGCTGCTACAGCATGGCCCGTCACCTCGGCAACCGATACCCGGAAGCGGCCGACGGCGTGCACGTCACCACCCTGGTGGACGCGCTGGCAGCCGAGCTGCCCGGCGCCTCGATCTCGCAGGCGGCCGGCTGCCAGGTCCGGGCCGGAGACCGATCGGGGTTCGCCGCCGCCGCCGCGATCGCCCAGGAGGCGGACGTGGTGGTGGCTGTGCTTGGCGACCAGGCCGGGCTGTTCGGCCGCGGCACCTCAGGCGAGGGCTGCGACGCGTCTGACCTGCGGCTGCCCGGCGTCCAAGAGGACCTGCTTCGCGCCCTGGCGGCCACCGGCACGCCGGTCGTGCTGGTGCTGGTGACCGGGCGGCCCTACGCGATCGGCCCGGTAGCCGGCGAGCTCGCCGCGGCCGTGCAGGCGTTCTTCCCCGGCGAAGAGGGCGGAACCGCGCTCGCCGGGGTGCTGTCCGGGCGGATTGTCCCCAGCGGCCGGCTCCCGGTGGAGCTGCCGCGGCTGGCGGGCAGCCAGCCATCCTCCTACCTGCGTCCGCCGCTGGCGGACCGCCATCCAGGCAGTTCCATCGACCCGACGCCGCTGTTCGCGTTCGGTCACGGGCTGTCCTACACCACGTTCGAGTACGCCGACCTGGTCATCAGGCCCGCCGATGCCCCGGACGCTGGGGTTCCGGACGGCAAGGCCCGGGACGGTGAGGCCCCGCGCCCTGGGGTCCCGGACGGTGAGGTGGCCCCGGGCGGGGTCGTGGTCGGCATGGAGGGGACCGTGGAGATCTCGTGCACGGTGCGGAACACCGGGTCCAGGGCGGGCACGGAGGTCGTTCAGCTGTATCTGAGCGACCCGGTGGCCCAGGTGGTCCGGCCACGGCGGTGGCTGGCCGGCTTTGCGCGGGTTGCGCTCGAGCCCGGCCAGGCGCGGCGCATCACCTTCCGGCTGCACGCCGACCGCACCGCGTTTTGCGGCCGCGACCTGACCCGGATAGTCGAGCCCGGCGAGATCCAGGTGGCGATCGGCTGTGCCTCGGACCGCCTGCCCGTGTACGGCTCGTTCACGCTGTGCGGCGCCGAACGCCCGGCCGGACCCGACCGGGTCCTGGACACGCCGGCCGTCATCAGCGACGTCCCATAGCGGCCAAGCCCCGGCCTATTATCCGGTACATGAGCCTGGTGCGGCCCGCGGTCGAGATGCGCAGCGTGGTCAAGCGGTTCGGCAGTCACGTCACAGCGGTGGACGGGCTGGATCTGCGTATCGGGGAAGGGATGACGTACGGGCTGCTCGGCCCGAACGGCGCGGGGAAGACCACGACGCTGCGGATGCTGCTTGGCCTGGTACGGCCGACATCGGGGTCGATCATCGTCCTCGGGTGTTCGCCGGGTGATCCGGCGGTGCTGCGACAGACGGGGTCGATGGGAGAGACCGCCTTTTACCCGTTTCTATCGGGCCGGGATAACCTGCGCGCGGTCGCCCGGCGGTGCGGGATCGGCGATCGGCGAGTGGACGTGGTGCTCGGACAAGCCGGATTGGCCGAACGAGCCGGAGACACCGTGGCGGGCTACAGCTACGGGATGCGCCAGCGGCTGGGCGTGGCGGCGGCGATCCTGAAGAACCCGCAGCTGCTGATCCTGGACGAACCCTCCAACGGGCTGGACCCGGCCGGGCAGCTTGACATGCGCCGGCTAATCCGCGAGCTGGGCGGCGGGACCCGGACCATCGTGCTTTCCAGCCACGACATGGATGAGGTCGAGCAGCTGTGCGACCGGGTCGGCATCATCGGCGGCGGCCGGCTGCTGGCCGAGGGCACGCCTGGACAGCTGCGCGGAGACGCCGCGCTGCGAATCCGGGCCGAGCCCGAGGACCAGGCGGCCGCGGTGGCGTCCGGGCTGGCCTGGGTCGATGACGTGGCACTCGCCGACGGCGCGCTGGCGCTCGCGCTGGCCGAGGTGACCCCGGCCCGGGCCGCGGCCACCAACAGGGAGCTGGTCGGGGCGGGCCTGGAGGTCAGCGAGGTCCAGACCGTGCGGCGGCCGCTGCGCGATGTGTTCCTTGATCTGACCGGCCACCGCACCGGCGGCGCCGACTCCCTGCGCCCCGGCCGCCGCGCGCGGCACCGCCGCGCGCGTCAGTAGCGCATGCCCATAGCCGCGCGGACCTCGTCCAGGGTGTCGGCGGCGATGGCGGCGGCGCGTTCGTTGCCCTCCCGCAGGACCCCGCGGACGTAGCCGAGGTCGCGCGCGTACTCGGCCCGCCGGGCCCGGACGGGTGCCAGCAACTCGTTGACCGCCGTCGTCACCGTGTCCTTGAGCGCGGCGGCGCCGCCGGTTCCCAGGTCGGCGGCCACGTCCTGCGGGCTGCGGCCGAGGGCAAGCGCGGCCAGCAGGACCAGGTTCGACACCTCAGGCCGGCGCTTCGGTTCGTAGCTGATGTACCGCTCAGCGTCGGTCTTCGCGCCGCGGATGAGCCGGGCCGTCTCGTCCCCGCTGGCCGAAAGCGCGATGGCGTTGCCGCGGCTCTTGCTCATCTTGGTGCCGTCGGTGCCGAGCAGCAGCGGCGCCGCCGAGAGCAGCGCCTCGGGCACCGGGAACACCTGTGCGCCGTACCGGCCGTTGAACCGGCGCGCGACGGTCCTGGTGATCTCCAGGTGCGGCAGCTGGTCCTGCCCGACCGGCACCAGGTTCGCCTTGCAGAACAAGATGTCGGCCGCCTGGTGCACCGGGTAGGTGAGCATCAGGCCGTTGACCGCCGACTGGCGCGAGTACGCGATCTCGTCCTTGACCGTGGGGTTGCGGCGCAGCTCAGGGACGGAGACCAGGCTGAGGAACGGCAGCAGCAGCTGGTTGAGCGCCGGCACCGCGCTGTGCGCGAAGATCACGGTGCGCGCCGGGTCCAGCCCGATGGCCAGGTAGTCGAGCACCAGGCCGGTCACGTACTCGTCCAGGCGTTCGGCCGTATCGCGGTCGGTCAGTACCTGGTAGTCCGGGATCAGCACGAAGACCTCGGCGCCGAGGTCTTGCAGCCTGACCCGGTTCAGCAGGGTGCCGAAGTAGTGGCCAAGGTGCAGCGGCCCGGTCGGCCGGTCCCCGGTCAGGATGCGGAACGGGGTGGCATCTTGCGCGATCAGCTCCTCGAGTTCGGCCGAACGCCGCAGCGCGAGCCCAGCACTCATGGTCGTTTCCTCCTGTCTGTCTGGTCCGGACCGACAGCCGGGGAGAACGCGAAAAAAGGCCGCCCATCCGGACGGCCTCGAACACGGATAACAGTATGGCCGTCCCTAACCGGCCGACCACCACTGGATACCCGATGCGCATCGCACCGCTTCAGTTTAGCTTTTTTCTGCCGAACGAGCCGTGGTATCCCGCTCCGCCGCTCCGCCCGACGCCGACCGGGGTTTCGCCCCCGGTACTGGCTTGTGTGGTACCAGCAGGTAGGCCGCTGCCGCGCAGAGCTCGATCCCGGCCGCGACGAGCAGGCAGGCGGTCACCGACCGGCCGGCCAGCGGGCCCGCCAGCGCCGTCCCGGCCGCCAGCCCGCCGATCTTCAGGCTCGCCGCCGTGGTGAAGATCTGGCCGCGCATGTGCTCGGGGGACTCCCGGTGCCGCACCGCGAACAGCGCGGTCAGCTGCGGTCCCTCGCCGGCGCCGCCCAGGGCGACCGCCGCCATCGTGAGCCAGCCAGGCGCGGCCGCGGCCGCGGCCATGCTAATCCCGATGATCAGCGTGCTGGCCAGGACGCGGACATCCGGCTGGCCGCGCGGACGCCAGCGGGCCAGGACCGAGTTGGCGGTCAGGGAGGCCACCGCGATCGCGCTGATCAGCAGGGCGCCGCGGGCCGACCCGCCCAGCCGCTGGGCGCCGAGCACGGGGCAGCAGACCAGGAGCATCCCGATCCCGGCGTAGGACACGACCGAAGTCAAGGTTGCGCGCAGCAGCGGGCGCCGGGTCACGATCGCGGCGAACCCGGCGGCGACCTGCCGGCGCACCGGGGCACCTGCCCGCCCTGCTTCGGTCGGTGGCGCGCTGGCCCGCGACGGCCGGAAGCGCGACAGCGAGCGGGCGGACGGAAGGGCGGCCGCGACCAGGGCCGCCGCGGTGATGACCGCGATCCTGGCCCCGAGCGTGGCCGCTACCGCCGCGGCCAGGGCCGGACCGGCCAGGCTGGCCGTGCTGTAGCTCATCGCGTCCAGCGCGAAGCCGCGGTCGAGTTCGGGCCCGGCCACGACGCGCGGCAGTTGCGCGGTCCAGCCGCCCGCCACGGCCGGATTGAACAGGCCTGCGGCCAGGGCGAGCAGTACCACCAGCGGCAGCGGTACCCGGCCTACCGCGGCCGCGATGGCGACTATGCCCACGGCATAGGAGGCGAGTGTCACGGCGAGAACCCGGTCCGGGCGCGGGCTGCGATCGAGCAGGGCGCCGAACAATGGGCCGCCCATGGCCGCGGCGATGGTCAGCCCGGCCAGCACCGCGGAGCCGGCGGCCGGCCTGCCGGTCACGGCAAAGCCGAGCAGCAGCAGCGCCGGGCCCGTCATCTCGTCGCCCGCCCGGGACGACGCCGCGCCGCCCAGGTACTTCCACAGCGGCGCCCGCGAGCTGTAACGGGATAGCATAAAAACACGTTACAATATTCTCCGTGGCCGGCAACAGCGCTTTTCTCGGGGGCAGCGTTCACGACGCCGCGCAGCGAGCGGCTGACATCCTTGCCGTCCTGCTTCCCCGGGCGGGCAACCTGCTCACGACCGGCAGCCCGGCCGAGCGGGACGCGCTGGTCGACGTGCTGCTCGCGCACGGGGAGCCGTCTCCGCTCGAGATCTCACCGGCCGGTCTTGAGTCTTTGCGCCGGGCGGCGTCTGAGCTGCGGGCGGTCTTCACCGCCCCCGACGTCGCCGCGGCCGCGTACCTGATCAACGAACTGCTCGCCGGGCGTGCTCACCCGCCGCGGCTGACCACTCACGGCGAGGCGTCCGGCTGGCACCTGCACGTGGACAGCAGCGACGATGCGCCATGGGGTGAATGGTTCCTCACCTCATCCTGCCTGGCCCTGGCGGTCCTGCTGGCCGAGCGGCAGGCTCCGCCGGGCGGGATCTGCGCGTCGGCGGCTTGCGGCAGGCCGTTCGTGAACGTGGGCCGGGGCAGTACGCGGCGGTACTGTTCGGTTGCCTGCGGCACCCGCGAGCGGGTGACGGCGCACCGCGAGGCCAGCCGCAGGTCGCCGGTGAAAGACCCGTGAAAGGCTTAGCGGTATGGAATACGTCAACCTTGGCCGCTCGGGCCTGTCCGTAAGCCGCCTGTGCCTCGGCACGATGAACTTCGGGCCGCTGACGCCGCCCGCCGACGCGCACGCGATCATGGATCACGCCCACGAGGTCGGCATCAACTTCTTCGACACCGCCAACCGCTACGGCGGCGCGACCACCCCGCCCGGGCAGGTCGGCCAGCACACCGAGGCGCACTGGGGCTGGACCGAGGAGATCATCGGCGAATGGTTCGCGGGCGGGGGCGGGCGGCGCGAGCGGACCGTGCTGGCCACCAAGCTGTACGGGGCGATGGGGGACTGGCCCAACGAGGGCAAGCTCTCGGCGCTGAACATCCGCCGCGCCTGTGACGCGTCGCTGCGCCGGCTCCGCACCGACTACATCGACCTGTACCAGATGCACCACGTCGACCTGTCCACCCCGTGGGACGAGATCTGGCAGGCCATGGAGGTCCTCGTCGCCCAGGGCAAGGTCATTTACGTCGGCTCGTCCAACTTTGCCGCCTGGAACATTGTGCAGGCCAACGACAACGCGGCCGCGCGCGGGTTCTTCGGCCTGGTCAGCGAGCAGTCCATCTACAACCTGCTGACCAGGGAGATCGAGCTCGAGGTGCTGCCCGCCGCGATCGAGTACGGCGTCGGCATCATCCCGTGGTCCCCGCTGCAGGGCGGGCTGCTCGGCGGAGTGCTCAAGAAGGAACGCGAGGATTCAGGCAGGCGGCGCGTGGCGGGCCTGGCCCGCCAGACGCTCGAGCGGAACCGCGAGCGCATCGCGGCCTACGAGGACCTGTGCGACGAACTCGGCGAGGAGCCGGCCAACGTGGCGTTGGCCTGGCTGCTGCACCGCGACGGCGTCACCGGGCCGATCATCGGGCCGCGCACCGTCGGTCAGCTCGACGACGCGCAGCGCGCGGTAACCCTCGAACTCGACGACGGCGTGCTCAAGCGGCTCGACGACCTGTTCCCTGGATACCGGCCAGCCCCGGAGCATTACGCCTGGTAAGGGCATCGGCGTGAGCGACCTGGCCCAGGCGGATCCATCCGGCTCGCCGGTCTCGCGCGTTGGGCGCCTGCTGCGGGACCGAGCCGGACTGCACCGGGTCACGAACATCGAGCTGGTCGTGAGTCGCTACGGCTTGCGCCCCACCCCGCAGTACGAGTAGATCTCGACCGGCTCAGCGTCGGGGTCGGGTCGCCAAAGCGGCACAGGGACCACGCCAGGCTCCACCATCTCCAGGCCCCGGAAGAAGCGGGTGAACTGCTCGGGGCTGCGGAGATGGTATGGCACCGCACCGCTATTGTTGTAGCCCTCCTGCGCCTGGTTGAACGCGTCGTTGGTGTTGGCGCCGTCGTAGAGCGCGAAGTAGCCGCCGGAGGGCAGGCCCGCCACCAAGCGGTCCACGATGGGATAGGCCTCCTCGTCGGTGAAGTGGCCCATGATTCCCATCAGCATGAGGGCAACGGGCCGGGTGAAATCGAGCAGCCCGGCGGCGACGTCCAGGATCGCCTCCGGGTTCCGGATGTCAGCATCCAGGTATTCGCACACCCCCGCAGGCAGGCTGGTAAGCAGGGCACGAGCGTGCGCCAGCACCAGGGGATCGTTGTCGACGTAAACGATCTTGCTGTCGGGCGCCACCCGCTGCGCGACCTCATGGGTGTTGTCCGCCGTGGGCAATCCCGTACCGATGTCGAGGAACTGCCGGATGCCGGCCTCTCCGGCCAGGTACCTGACGGCGCGGGTGAGAAAGCCCCGGGAGCTACGGGCCACCACCTTGATTCCGGGGAAGATCTCGAGGTACTGATCACCGGCCTCGCGGTCGACGGCGTAATTGTCCTTGCCGCCAAGCCAGTAATTCCAGATCCGGGCCGAGTGCGGCACCGTGGTGTCAATCCCGGTTCCGGCGGTATCGCCTTGGGTCGGTGAATGCTCTTGGGTCACGGGAAATCCCTCGGGGGGTTGGGGTTGGGTGCGCGGCGTGTGCGGTCCCTGCCGTTGTCACATTTCCTTGATGATCTCCGCGAGAAACCGCGCTGTCTGGGCCGGAGGCAAGGCCTCCGTGCTGAGGTGGTTCATCACCTCGAGGTAGTGATCAACGTCCTCGCGCTTGTCCAGGTAGAGGGCGCTGGTGAGCTGCTCGATATAAACCACGTCCGGCACGTCGGGGTCGCTGAAGCGCAGTACGGTGAACGACCCGCCGGCCGCAGCGTGCCCGCCGCGGCTGAACGGCACGACCTGGATGGTGACGTGGCGCAGCGCGGCAACCTCGATGAGCTGCTCCAGCTGGGACCGCATCACCGCACGGCCGCCGACCGGGCGGCGGAGCGCTCCCTCGTCCACGACCGTCCACACCTGCGGAGGGTTGGGGCCGCCGAGCAGGTCCTGGCGCTTGAGGCGCAGGCTTACCCGCCGGTCGATGTCCTCGGCGGGCGCGGAGCCGTTGCCGAGCAGGGTGACGGCGCGAGCGTAAGCCTCGGTCTGGAACAGGCCGTTCACGAACTGGAGCTCGAAGGTACGGATAACCGAGGCAGCGGTTTCCAGGCCGAGGTACTCCTCGAACCAGTCGGTCATGATGTCGCCGTACCTCGTCCACCAGCCAGGGGCATTCGCCTGCCGGGCGAGCGAGGTCAGGCTCTGCCTGGTCTCGGAGTCGGTGATGCCGTACAGGTCGAGCAGGTCGGTCACGTCTCGTTCCTTGAACCCGACCCGGCCGTTCTCCATGCGGCTGATCTTGGACCGGGACGCCCGGATCTCCCATCCGGCCCGGTCAGGCGAGATCGCGGCTCCCTCGCGGAAACGGCGTAGCCGGTTGCCGAGAATCATGCGGGGAACGGTGGGCCCCGATATTTCGGCAGGCGACTCGTCGTCGCTGCTCATACTCACTCCGAGGGACGATTGGACACCCAGTGCCCGCTCGCCCTGCCGACCGGTCACCGCCGTGCTGCCGCGCGGTGGGCCGCACCGCGCCGACGGACGCACACGCAGCACCATATCACCCGCCGTTAGATCGCCTCGCCCCTTGCCATTGTCACCTATAGCGATCATATGCTAGCGGTATGTGTCAGCCGGCGTCGCCGGCCACCCTCACCAGCCCGCACAGCGCGGCGCGGACGAGGGCAATGGGCTTGCGTTTCTCGTAACGATCCCGTTACGTCCGATTCCTAGCCTGTGAATCGTGTAGATCAACGAAAGCGCGCAAAGGGGGGCGAGATGCTTAAGCGGGGTCTGGCCTGCGCCGCCGCTGCGGTAATAGCCTGCGCTATCGGCGCGGCTCTGCTACAGCTAGTCGTTCTGATTCTCGGCCTTTCTTCTCCGGCGGCTATCACCGTGATTTGCCTTGTGGTCGTGGTCGGCCTCAATTCGCTGCGGCGTCGGATGCGCTCCGCCGCCAGGTATCGGTTCAGTCAGCGGAATCCGGACGGTATCGACCGGTAAGAGGCGCCGCGGTGAAGCGTTACCAGCGGCCGCGGTGGACGACCTCGCTGAACGGCCGCCGCTGGGGAGTGCGGATCGGGGCCAGTGGCTGGTCGGCCGGGTAACCGAGCGAGATGAGGAAGGCACAATCGCGATCGGGAGGGAGCCCAAGCAGTCGGCGCGCGAGCGGCTGGTCGGCCACTCCGGCATGGCAACTGCCGATGCCGAGGTCGGCGGCGGCCAGCATCATGGCCATCGTCGCCTGGCCCAGGTCGAACTGAGCCCGGCGGAACTCGTTGTCGACTGCCGGCGCGATCACGGCGATCGCCGCGGCCGAGCCGGCCACGTGGTCGGCGCCGCGCCAAACCCCGGCCAGCTCACGAAGCGTTTCGTGGTCGTTGACGACGACGAAGTCCCAGGGCTGCCAGTTCTGCGAGGACGGTGACCGGCGGCCCGCCTCGAGGATCTGGTCCAGGTCGGCATCGGCGACAGGGCGGTCGGCAAACAACCGGACGTTGCGGCGTGAGGTGATCGCGTCCCAGGTCTGCATGCCGGTCTCAACGCACGCGGGGTCGCGTTTCATTCATCTCTCCGGCGCATACGGCGGACCGGGCGGCTGGCCGTACCATCCGCCCACGAACCGCGCGGCCTGCTCGCAGGCGCCCGCCAGCGGGCCTGCCGGATGGCGAAGCGCCTCGAGCACCAGGCCGCCGATCGTGGCGGCGACGGCCGCCAGCACCTCGTCCGGGGTCGCGTCGGCGGCCGACCGGTAGCCGATCACCGCGCCCGCGTTGCACACAAAATCGGGTAGTGCCACGATGCCGCGCTGGTGCAGCACGTCGGCTCCGTCCGCGGTGTAGGGTGCGTTGGCCGCGGGAGCGACGACGCGCACTGTCGGCGGCAGCGATCCGGCGGTCCGGCGGCCCAGCACCCCGGGCCGCGTGCCGGGCACCAGGACCTCGGCTTCCACCACCGCAAACAGGTCACCCAGCGGCCCGGTCGGCCGCCCGTAATGCAGGACGCACGCGTCGCCATGCGCGCTTCGCAGGGCAAGCAGCAGCTCGACGTCCAGCCCGGACGGATCCGCGATGCACCCGGCCACGGTGGACACCGCGACCACCCGCCCGCCGCGGCGGCTGACCTCACGGGCTACTCCGCCGCCGACCTTGCCGAACCCCTCGATGGCCACAGAACGGCCTTCCCAGCCCCCGCGCCAGCGGTCGGCCAGCGCCGCCTCTGCGGCCACGGCCACGCCGTACCCGGTCAGCAGGTCCTCGAACGGCACGCCGTCCACGACCGCCCGCATCGCGGCTGACGTAGGCCGGTGCTCGCGCAGCGGGGCGAAGTCCTTCTCGGCCGTGCCCATGTCCGGCCCGGTAAGCAGGCGACCGGAGCCGACCAGCGGAGCGATCTCCGCGCAGAACCTGGCCATCAGGGCCGCCTTGCCCGTCCGGTCGGCCGGATCCCCCCGCACTCCGGCCTTGGCCCCGCCCATCTCCGCACCAAGCGCGCCGTACTTATAGGTCATCGCCCGCGCCAACAGCGACACTTCAGCCGCGTCGACATCCGGGGCCAGCCGCGTCCCGCCGGCCGATTCCGGAGCGCCCGGCAGGTCAAAGACCACGAAACCGGGTACCGAGCTGAGCTCGATGACCTCCGGAGCGCCATCGCTCCCCGCTCGAGGATTATCAGCCCGAGGGTTTCCAGTCCGAGGATTGCCTGTCATGTCCTGTCGGCCTCCGTTGTCGCCCACCGTTTAGCACTGTGACGAGTCTGCTGCATCGTAACGTCGCAGTATCTGCCGTGCCGCTGTGATCAGCCTGGCCCGGACCGCGGGCGGGATCAGGACCTCGACCTGGTCCCCGAAGCCGGCCAGGCGATGCGAGGCGGCCAGTTCGTGCTCGAAGGGCAACGTCACGACCCGCCAGCCGTGCTCGTCCGGTGGGAGCGCGGCCTCGAGCGCCGGCCCGGCCGCCTGGCCGAAGACCTCGCCGAACGCCGCCAGCGCCTGCGGCGATGCCCGGAGCGTGACCCAGAGCCGGGGGCGGCTGGCCTCGAATTCCGCCGACCACTGCCGCCAGAATGCGGCGAGGTCGAAACCGGCCGGGCGCGGGAACGGCTCGGCCAGAACCTGGGCCGAGGAGATGCGCCCGGCCCGGAACACCCGGATAACCGAGCCGACCGGGACGACTGGCCCATCCGCCCGCGAGGCGACCGGGTACGAGGCCACCAGGTACCAAGTCCCAGCCTTGTTCACAAGCCCGAGCGGACCTACCACGCGCGGCTCGGCGCCGACGGCGCCTTCGACGTGCCCTCGGCGCGGGGGGTCATCGTCCGCCCGGTACCGCAGCGCCAGCCGGCGCCCGAACCGGACCGCCCGGGCCAGGTCCCGCAGGAGCGGGACTTCTTCCCCGGCGGCGAACCAGCGCGGCATGTCCAGGTGCACCAGTGCCGCGCCGCCTGCCAGCCCCGCCGTGGTCCGGATCTGGCGCTGCGCCGCGTCCAGCGCCCGGTCAAGCCCTAGTTCACGCAGCACGCCGGGCACACCCAGAATGAGCAGAGCCTCGGCCTCGTCGGGACGCAGCCCGCGCAGCGGGAACCGGTAGCCCTCCATGAGCCTGCAACCGCCACCCGGTCCCGGCTCGGTGAGCACCGGCACACCGGCCGCGGCCAGCGCCTCCAGGTCGCGGTAAACGGTCCGCACCGACACCTCGAGCTCGGCCGCCAGGACCCGGGCCGTCGCGCCGCCTCGCGCCTGCAACAGCAGGACCAGGGACAGCAGCCGGTCGGCGCGCACGGGTCAAGACTAGGCCGAATCGCTGACATGAGATGTCAGCGATAGGCGTGTAGCGTCCGCAGATGATCACCTGGACCGAATTCGAGCGGCACCAGCCCGCCCTCGCGGACGCTGGCCGCGGGCAGTTCTACCACTTCGGCATCGGCCTGGCCTTCCTGGCCACCATCAGGCCGGACGGCGGCCCCCGGGTGCACCCGATATGCCCGGTCATCAGCCCGGCCGGACTGCACCTGCTCGTCGTCGCGGGCCCCAAGCAGCAAGATCTCCGCCGAGACGGGCGTTACGCCCTGCACAGCGAGACCTGCCCGCCTCCCCGGCAGGACGACGGCTTCGCGATCACCGGCCGTGCCCGGGAGGCGACCGACGCCGGGACCATCGGCGTGGTCCGAGCGCAGGTTCTGGCCGAGCGCGACGGGAACGTATGGCCAGGATTCGAAGAGGAGGCCGTCTTCGAACTCGGAATACAAAGATGCCTGCTGATGCTCACCAAGGCGGATGGTCCGTTCCCGGCGGGGCCTACCATCTGGAAGGCGGGGGACCCTGCAGGCGCGGGACGCGCAGCTCACTCCGATATCGTGACTTAACGGTAGCTCAGGGCTCACCGGGTCTTGGGTCCGAGGAAAGGGTCGGCGACGACGCGATGAGCCACACGACGGCGGACAGGTATGCCTGGACCGAACCCAAGGTCGAGGATATCGGCGGGGGCGTGTACCGGATTCCGCTGCCGCTGCCCATGGACGGGCTGCGGGCGGTCAATGTTTATGCCATCACCGACCCCGGCGGAGTCGACCTCATCGACGCCGGGATAGCCATGGTCCCGGCCAGGGAGCGGCTCACCGCGGGGTTGCGCCAGATCGGCTACGAGCTCGGCGACATCCGGAACTTCTTCGTGACCCACATTCACGTCGACCACTACTCACTGGCGGTCGAACTGCGGCAAACGTTCCACAACGTGATCAGCCTGGGCGAGCAGGAGCGCGGCAACCTGATCGCGACCAGAGAGATGGTTAACGGCCGCCGGGACCGCTTCTTCGGTGCCGACAGCCTGCGCAAGCTGGGCGCACTGGAACTGGCCACCCGAATGCGCTCGCACAACCGGGACTTCCCGGCCATCGTCGACTGGGAGGACCCCGACCGCTGGGTCGCCGATGGGACCGACCTGGACCTGCGCACCCGCACCCTGCGTGCGGTGCACACGCCCGGCCACACCCTCGGCCATCTCATCTTCCACGATGCCTCGGCCCGGCTCATGTTCGCCGGTGACCACGTCTTGCCGCACATCACCCCCTCGATCGGGTTCGAGGCCGCGGGCAACAGGATGGCCCTGAGCGATTACCTCAGCTCCCTGGGGCGGACGCTGGCCCTGCCCGACGCCCGGCTGCTTCCCGCCCACGGGCCGGTTACCGACAGCACCCACGACCGGGTGAAAGAACTCCTGGTCCACCACGATGCGCGCCTGGCGGAGACTCTCCGCGCCGTGCAGGCCGGCCACGCCAGTGCTTACGACGTGGCGAAGGCGATCAAGTGGACCCGGCGGCTCCGCGAGTTCGCCGACCTGGACCTGTTCAGCCAGATCCAGGCGGTCAACGAGACCGCCGCGCATCTCGAGGTGCTCGCGGCCCGTGGGCAGGTGACCCGTTCGGTCTCCGCCGAAGGCACCGACCTCTACCAGGTCCCGCCCAACTGATCATGTGCGGCAGTCTACGAACGGCAGTCTACGAACGGAGGAGCCGTGGCGCCCATAGTGGTCGAAGTCGACGTAGCCCGGCCGCCGGATGAGGTGTTCCGGTATGTCACCGACCCCTCGCGCTTCGGGGAATGGCAGGAAGGCGTGGTCAGCGCACACATCGAAGGCGACGGTCAGGCGATAGGCGCGAGGTGCATCATGACCCGCCGGATCGGCGGAAAGGACCGGACCTCGACGTCTGAGATCACGCAGCTGAGCCCGCCCAGGACGTGGGCCATTCATGGCATCGACGGCCCGGTCCGCGCCGATGTCAGCGTGACGGTGGACCCGCGCCAGGACGGCAGCCAGTCCCACGTCGCGATCCAGCTGGATTTCCGGGGTTACGGGATCGGCAAGCTGATCGTGCCGGTGATGCTCCCGGAGGCCCGTAAGGAGACCCTCCAGAGCTGCCAGAAGCTCAAAAACGTGCTGGAGAGTAGCGCCTGATAAACCCGACCGGGAAAAGCGAGTGCCGGGCCCGGCGGGAGGTCGGGCCCGGCACCTGGTCGGGAGGCGGATTACTGAAGATCTGGAAGATAAGCTCAGCTCGCGAAGTCGAGCAGCGGCTGTGCGCGGCTCGGGTGACGCAGCTTGGACAGGGACTGCTTCTCCAGCTGCCTGATCCGCTCGCGGGTCAGGCCAAGCGCACGGCCGATCTCGTCGAGGGTGTGCGGGTTGCCGTCGTACAGACCGAACCGCATCGCCATGATCGTGGCCTCGCGCGGCGTCAGCGCGTCAAGCGCCGAACGCAGTTGCTCGGCCATCAGCTGGCGGTCGACCAGCTCGGAGGCCTCGGGCGCGTCGACGTCCTCGATCAGGTCGCCGATCGAGGTCTCGCCGTCCTCGCCGATCGTCGAGTCCAGGCTGATCGGCTGGCGCGAGGTCCGCAGCAGCTCCTCGATCTGGTCAGGCGTCCGGTCAAGCTCGACGGCGAGCTCCTCCGGGGTCGGCTCCCGGCCGAGGCGCTGGTGCATGTCCCGCTCGACCCGGGACAGCTTCGACAGCATCTCAAGCACGTGCACCGGCAGCCGGATCGTCCGCGCCGAGTCGGCGAAGCCGCGCTGGATGGCCTGCCGGATCCACCACATGGCGTAGGTAGAGAACTTGTAACCCTTGGTGTAGTCGAACTTCTCCACCGCGCGGATCAGGCCCAGGTTGCCTTCCTGCACCACGTCAAGCAGGGACAGGCCTCGGTCGCTGTACTTCTTGGCCACCGACACGACCAGCCGCAGGTTCGCCTCGAGCATGTGCGCCTTCGCGCGCCGGCCGTCCTCGGCGATCAGCTCGAGGTCACGCCGGTAGTCCTCGTCTATACCCAGGCCCTCTAGATCCAGGGTCTCCAGCTTGTGCTCGGCGAACAGGCCCGCCTCGATCCGCTTGGCCAGGTCCACCTCCTGCTCGGCGGTAAGCAGGCTGGTGCGGCCGATGGACTTCAGGTAGGTGTGCACCGAGTCGCCCATCGCGGGCGTCTGGTCATCGAGATCGGCATCGGCCAGCCGGTCGGCCTCGGCCATTGCGGCGGCCTCGGCCTCGAGGTTCACCACGTCAGCGTCGGCTAGGTCGATATCGGAGTCCTCGCCGGACTCAACCTCGATGTCGTCGGCGTCCTTGGCTCGAGTCGCAGAGGCAGCCGAACGGGCCGATCGGCCCTTGCCGGCCTCGCTCAGCTCGCCGGCCAGCCGTACGCCTGCCTCGGTCAGCTCACGCAGGATCGACCGGCCCTCGGCGGGCGTCAGGCCTGCCTGGTCAAAGGCGCTCCGCAGCTCCGCAAGAGACAGGTGACCCTGACTACGTCCCCGCTGGATCAGGTCATCCACACGGGTCGTGCTCGCCTCTTCATCCGTTGCGGTGACCGCTGAGGCCGCCGTGGCGATTCGCGGCATGAGACACCTCCCTCCTCCTAGATACGAACGCAGTCCACACGTCGTTCACGGGTTTCCACCAAGTACCCCTCGTTTCCCCGCGCACTCCTAGCGGGGCGCATTGTCCGGGCACTAGTATGTAACGTTCTCCGCCTCAGTTTGTTCCCGCGTAGCAGTTCTCTCCCGAGCCGGGCGAGGTCATGCTTCCCGCTGGGCAGCATGGGGAGGGCATCGACCATCACTACGCTGCTCGGAGCAGCGTAACGTGGCAGCCGCTCCCGCACACGCATACGGAGCAATTCGAGGCTCGGCGGGTCGTCTGGGTCGGTCGGCGCGATAACCGCGACGACCCGTTCGCCCCATTCTGGATCGGGCTGACCCAGTACCGCAACGTCCCGGACGCCGGGGCAGCCCTGCAGCACCGCGGCCACCTCGCCTGGTATCACCTTGTGCCCGCCCGTATTGATCACGTCGTCGGCACGGCCGCGCACGACCAGTCGCCCGGCCGAATCCAGCCGCCCCAGGTCGCCCGTCCGGAACCAGCCGTCGCCTGGCGCCGGGAGCCCGCCCAGATAACCAGAAAAGAGCACGGGGCCGCCGATCCAGATCCGGTCATCCTCGCCGTCGATCCTGACCCGAACCCCGTCCAGCGGCAGCCCGTCGTAGACGCAGCCGCCGCAGGTCTCGGTCATGCCGTAGGTCGTGATCACCGGTACGCCCGCGGCCCGTGCGGCGTCGAGCAGGCCGGCCGGCGCCGCGGCGCCGCCGAGCAGCACCGACCGGAATCCGTCCAGCGCCCTCGGCCCTTCGCCCTGCTCGCCGCCTTCCTCGCCGTCAAGGAGCCGCCTGAGCTGGGTCGGCACCAGTGAGACATGCACGCAGCCGGAAGCGGCGACCGTCGTCGGATCGGCCCGGTCGGCCAGGACAGGGTCGGTGCCGCTGACCAGCGACCGCACCAGGACCTGGATCCCGGCGACGTGCGTGGCCGGCAGGCAGCACAGCCACCGCTCGCCGGGCCTGGTGCCGATCCTGGCCAGCGAGGCCCCCGCCGAGTGCAGCAGCGCGGCAGCCCCGAGTTCGACCCCTTTCGGCGCCCCGGTGGACCCGGACGTGCCAACGATGACCGCCGTACCTTCGGCTACG
>Ga0335075_10003790_pt1 | contig 23805 bp, 27 predicted proteins | sample Lox_Sample_24_FD_206723 | JGI IMG/M metagenome (GOLD analysis project Ga0335075, IMG submission 206723) | Soil microbial communities from Loxahatchee National Wildlife Refuge, Florida, United States - Lox_Sample_2.4 | ecosystem: Environmental > Terrestrial > Soil > Wetlands | place: USA...
CTGCTGCCGATCCTTCACGCTCAACTGCACCCGATAGCCGCTTTTCATGCTCCCAGGTTCGCGCCATCCCGTATCGCTGCCAAGTATCTTTCCTGGTTCCCCTTTATGCGGTCACGGACCTAGAGGCCAATCCTGGAACTCCGGCAAACAAGGAAGTTGACGATCAGGATCACGCTCTCCTGGAACAGTTGGATCTCCTCCCGCGAATGGAGGAGTTCCGAGAGCTCGCGACAGCGGCCTGCGGCCAAACCTAACGGCATTGATCCCGTGCGATCAAAGTGTCACCCATCCGGCATACGTCGGTTCACGCGCTTATCGTCTAAACGATCCTGCTGGTATCCGGCCGGAACCATAGCGGTCCTTGAATCATTCGGCGTGGTTGAGCACGTCTTCGGCCCAGTCCACGGCGTCGGCGTAGCGGTCCATGGCCGACTGCGGGTCCATTTTGCACAATTTGATGGTGGTGTCGCACTCGGCCCAATCGCCGTACTCCAGATGGATCAACCAGTCGAGCAGTCGTCGTTCGGACACATCGGCTCCTTCGAGCGCTTGCCGAATTTCGTTGCGCAGCGGGAGCGAGCGCGTAAGATCCTTCATGGGCATGAGCAGCATGGCAGGCAGCAGACTGAGCAGTCCAAGTAGATACTGCTCAGTGGGATCTATGCCGCACAAACCGGCCGCCAGTTCGCAGAACCTTGCACGAACAAAGGCAATGCGCAACAGGGCGGAAGGCCGCCCTGAGTTCAGTTCGGTGGCAATCGCCAGTGTTGCGATGCGCCGGAAGACGTCGTCGCCCACCGCCAGCAGCGCAGTTTCGATCGACCGTACTTCCTGCCGGATTGCGCACATCGGTGAGTTGACCAGCCGCAGCAATCTGTACGTGAGGGACGCGTCGCGCTTGACCAGTTCGCTCACATGTGGCAGATCCAGGGGACTGCGGCGAAGAGATTCAAGGATTTGGATCTGTGAGAGGCGGTTGTTTGGAACGGTCTGGCCTTTGAAAAGCACGAGCCGGCAGAAGTAGTACCCCTGGATCAGCGTGAACCCCTCGGCGCACGCCTGCTGGTACTCTTCTTGCGTCTCCACTTTTTCGGCCACCAGCGCCACGGCGTAGGGGCTGAGCCGCTGTAACATCGCCGCTCTGTCCCGCTGCTTGGTCACGGCAAAATCCACTTTGACGTAGTCAGCAAGCTGCAGCAGGAGCTCGATGCCCGGCCGCCACATAAAGTCGTCCAGCGCCAGCCTGAACCCCAGCGATTTGAGACTGCGGCAGGCCTCCACCAGTTCCGGCGAAAGCTCCAGGTCTTCCAGCAACTCCAAAACCGTCATCGCTGGTGGCAGAACCCGCACAGGTCGTCCACCAGTGACTCCCGCGTGCAATTTACGAACGCTGGAAGGCCTCCCGTCAGCCGGTCGATCCCAAACAGGACGGAGTTGTCCAGCATCGTCCTCGTGGCCAAGTTCCCGTTCCCGCTGAAGCCCTCTTCGGGAGCCTGCCTGAAGAGCAGTTCGTGGCCGTGCACGCGGCCACGCAGGTCCAGAATCGGCTGTCGCGCAAAGTAGCGCGTGCCGTCGCCAGGCCCAACCATCACCGCATCCCCCTCAATCGTTGTTCAAGACCTGTTCGACCGCGTACAGGTGATCCTGACCGGCAGGAAACCAAGGCGGGCTAAACACAAGTTGTTCAACCCAGACTTTCCCTTGCGGCACATCACACACTGCGCAAGCTGTGACAAACCAATCACTGGTGCTTTTTGCAAAGGAAACACCAAGCACTATCCTCGCTACCGGTGCCCTAATAGCGAGTGCACCTGCCGAGTCTCTGAGCCAAAAGCTGATCTCGAGGCCGCCTTCGTAGCCTTCCTGCGCCGCTTGCGTCCCGCCCACGACGTCCTGGCGGACTTGCCCACAATTGCAAGGAAGATTTGGACGGCTAACCAGGATGAACTCCGAAGTGAGAGGAACCGGCTTTCGAGAATCTTGGAGCAGCAGAAGCTGGAGATGACCGAGTTGGTCAAGATGCGCAGTCGAAAGGAACTGTCCCTCGAGGAGTTCGACGAGGCAAGAAACCTCAACGCAAGAGACATCCTTAGGACGGAGGAGGACATTCGTCGTTTGAATCGCTCCGAATCGGCATCTGAGGTATTCGCAAAGGCCACTCAGCTCATCAACGCTGATTTGGTTCACGCGTGGAAGCGCGCCAAACCCGAACAATTGCATTTGGTTCAAAATTTGCTTTTCGAAGGCGGATTACAGTACTCGGAGAAATCAGGCTTTTTGAACCGGTCTAACTCGTCTATTTTCTGTCTCTTAAACTCTATCAACATACAAAAATCCAAATTTGGTGGACCTGGTCGGGATCGAACCGACGACCTCTTCCATGCCATGGAGAATCAACAACTTACGGCACAGACGGCAAAGGAGATATGAACCGGTATAGCCGTCAAAACCGGCACAGTCGGCGCAAATTGGCACCAAATTGACACCAAAAACCTTCAACCAGATTGGGCTTGATTGGGTGGGCTGAAACGTGGCGGGACAGCCCCATCCCATTTGCATCTTGGCGGTGGCCCCGCTCGCGAGGTTGGCCCGACTACGGGCCCGGAAAGCTGATGGTTCAGAAAGCGGGCAAAGCGCCCAACCAGATCTACACGACGAGTGAATTGGCAATTTACCGCCGGTCCAAATGCGCGATTAATCGTTCCCGACCAAGGCAGGCACAAGTCACCATAGGCGACTACGCGTCAAGGTGGAACGCGGAATCCTGGCCCGTAATTATTTCTGGGGATGTTGCCTACTTTGTAACGCGACGATGGGCGGTCAACCAGTCCCGTGCCGCATTCACGACGGGCGGTCGTACGGCCCCTTGTCGGATTCTGGGCGTCGGATCGGGTGCAAGACGCCGTTTTGCGAAAAGCCCGTCCAGACAGCAAATTGCGGTCCCTGAGTGATTTGGCCTGGAGTTGTCAATCGACAAAGCTGCCGTCGGAGGATTTCGAAGCATCTGCGTTGCCTACCGTGCTAATATGGATCGCTCACTCAGGACCCGCAAAGGACGGCGCCAGAATTGACTCCTAACAGCGGGTTAGCGCCGTTCTATCAGGATGCGGGCGAGGAACGAGCGGGATATACTTCTTCCGCTGTGGCGGCGCAACGATTCAACGCCATAGATCACCATTACGTATCGTCGTAAGGGCTAGATCGTCGTTGTTCCAGCAATTGCACCAACATTCGTTGAGGATGAGCTCATGATCGCGTTTGACATCACCGGGCAAAACCAGGAAATAGTAGAAATACTCAAGCTTGCTCAACAGCGCTCGGACTTGGCCCAGGCATCGGAACCTTCCACTCTCGATGCCAGCCGCGCCCTAAACGTCGGTCTCCCCGGCGTAACTCCGACAGAGATCCTGAGTTTTCTTACGCTCGTGTTCACCACGGGCAAAGCCGCCCTAGAGTTCTTCAAGCTCCTGCGGGAGCAGATGAATCACCGAGGAACTCAGGTCGTCGTCTCGGATGCTCCTACGGGAAAGCCCGTCGGGCTGATCGCGGCATCGACAACGGATCAGGCGCTGGAGTCGCTTGCTGGACATTGATTCCGACGGTGCAATTCGATCCGGGTACGCTGGCGATCTGGACGACCGCTGGATCGCTGTCCGAGCCTGACGCCTCACTAGCCGCGGCAGCGATGCGATTGGCAGCGGCAGGGCAGGATCCCCTGGAAGGTCTAAGTGACATTCCAAGGGATAATCCACTGCGCGCAAGGCTGCTTTGGTTAGTATCGGCCATGTGGCATGAAAAGCGTCACTATTTTGACACATGCCTAACCAACTACGGCGCGCGTCGATTTCGCGATCTCTACAGCTTAGCGGCGAACTTTGGTTCCTTCGTCGCTGAGTCGGCGGCGCACGGTGAGCCGTTGTGGCTTCCGGTTGAAGTCTATGCCGATCCAATCCAACGTGCTGTGAGGGGCATAGCCGAGCCGCCTTCTGATATCGTCGAGATAGCTCGCAAAGCAAGATTGATGAAAAGTATGATGATGGAGCTCGATGCTCCGTTTACCGCAGGTAATATGCAGATCCATCTTGGCGGCGAAGCTCAAATGGAAGGCTTGGCCCAGGTATCGCAGTTGCACTCGATCGAACTTAGCTTTGGCATGAACGATCTTTTCGACGTAACAAGCAAGTATGTGCATCGTTTGCCTCAGCACGGCCCTTATCGGGCCATCGAGGCGGTAGCCGGTTGGCTAGGCTGTTTCGGCACAACGCCAAAAGGGCTCACCGTCGCCAATACCGGACTGGCTGGTGCACTATTTGCGACCGCCTTGTGCGGCCAGTTCTTCGGTCATGGGCCAACACCACCGGCCGATGCCGTGAGCCCGGGACGCAGGTTGGGACAGATGCTCGAAGTTCTGGGATCGGGCAGCGGTCGCTTCGAGATACAGGACGAAGAAAGCGCTGAAATTGTCGACAAGCTCGCGCGCAGTCTGTGGGGACGTACCGCAGTGGAAGAAATCGCGGCCGATATCGATGCGATGGAAGCGAGGGTAAGTCTGGAAAATACGCCATGGCTCTCCATCGAGAGCCTTTACGAGATATTCCTCGACTTTCTTGCGTTGCGTCGCCGACTCCTGAGCGCGGTGCGCGACGCGGGGAGCCACAGTCTTCTTCCTCGGGCTTTTCCTGTCCTTTGGCGGGACCGGATTCGGCCCTCGCATGTGGTGGCCTGGCCTGGTGGAAAAGAGACAGAGGACGGCGAAATGATGCTAGGGATAGAGCTGGATATCACGGATGAGCGAAAGCGGTTCTTCCCCGGAACCGTCGGCTTGGCTTGGCTGAACACCGCTGATAGCTCGGAACCCTTTGCCCCTCATAATAATGAGGCATGGCTGCAGATGCTGAAGCGGCATAATCCTCGTGCGTTGCTGATGCTGAACGGAAGACAACATCGCAGGATGGTACCAAATGAGCTTGAGAGAACGGTAAATGAGATAAGGCGATTGGGTGTGGACGTACGCTTCCATCCCAAGTTCGAGTGGCCGGAACCGCGTACACTGGAAACGCGGGTACGGGAGGCCATTCAGCTCGCTGAGTTTTCCGGAAGAACTAGCTTCACTTGCGACATAACAGGATCTGAAATCAGCCCTGACCAAGCTGCTGTACTCACTGCCTGGGAGTTTCGCCAGTCGAGCATGATGCAAAGGTTCCAGAAAAATGCTGGACCCTTTGGCGAAATACAACTGCTGATTGATTGGTCCGACTGGGTCGTGCGTCGCGACCTCTTAAACTGAAGCACCGGCCCTTGTGCGATTCCGGTTAAATCAATTCGTCTCTATCCAATTGATCGGCTCGTCCTTTCCCGTCTTCATAGACGCACAGGTTCGGCGCCACCCGAGGCCGGTCGACTCGCATCAAGCACACGGCAAAATCATCACATAATACCCATGCTGCCATGGGCCCCGGAACGCGCCTCTCGTCGTCAAAATACGTGAAGCGCAATTCTCTTTGCTCGAAGAGCGACAAATCGCCAACCACTCGCCCAGCCCGAATTTGTACCGGGGAACCAGTGTCCCGCGATTCGGACAATCGCAGGGCGATCCTTTCTGCGGATGTTGCTTACTTCATAACGCGATGTATGCCGGTGATACGCCCAGTGCACTTCTGCCAGGCAGGACAACACCCTGTTGCTAGTTCTCCGAAGGCCGCTCTACATGATCAATCACAAGGACCTTCAGCTTGGCCTTTCCCGGCCTGAACCTCAATCCAAGCTGCTCCTTCACGGCTTCGAGAAACGGCGTTCCCTGCGAGTCGGACGTGGCTTCGCTTGCTGCTGGCGAACCGGGCCCTCGCCCGAAATCATCGGGGTTGGGCGTCCATTGGAGAGTGAAGTCATAGTTCCCGACAAGTCCGGTCGCATTCACCGCGGGGCGGCCCAGTCTGCCAATCTCGAAAGATTTGGCAATCATCTCCATCGTGACGTCTCGCGCCCCCATCACCATGGTCTGATCCGGCCCGGGCACCGCCTCCATCGCACCACACTGCGAGGGAAAGAGGTCTGTGGGTTTCCACTCCGTGCCGGGCTCCCAGGTCCCCTTGACATCGCAGGCAGGGCCATCCACATGCCGATGCAGTTGTCGCCCCAAAGTCCCCGGCTTGTTCAGCGTCATCTCCAGCACCGGCGTCTCCTGCTCATCGTAGTGAACGACCAAGTCAAACCGCTCCCTCAGCAGCGACTGCATCATGAGCCGCATCTGGTCTTTCGTCGGGTTCGTCGTCTCCGCTCGTGCGCGGATCTCATATCTGTCCGTCAGGACCCACCTCGGCACATGCGCATACATGGCTTGGAACTGTTCGCGCGTGAGCTCCAGTTTGTAAGCAAATTCGATGTAGGTATCCAGTGGGGAATCCGCAATCAACAGTCCGCCGGTTTCCACATAGGCATCATCCGGACTCAATCGAAATTTTGAGGGCTCCATTGGGCCGGGATTCAACCGCACGGAAGCAACTTCAAACTCCATCTTTCCGCCCGCAGCCGTTTGCCAGTCTGAACCCGCAGCTTGCGCGGTCTTTGAGTTTGCAGGTGCATTCGCCGGAGGGCTCGATTGCCCCCACAAGCGTACCGCCAACGCCGCGCAGCCCGTTGCAAGCACAAGCAGCTTCACTCTTTCTCCTCCTGCGATGCGGCATAATGCATCATTCGCAAGAAACCTGCTTTCCACTCGGCTGCCCGCTATGCCGGTGGCCTTCGCGTCAGCTGTAACGGATGCGAACTCGTCGCCTGCGTCCAGGTTCCGGCGATTGACATGCCGTCAGCGGACATCTTTCCGTCGAAATTGGCGCCGATTGATTGAATCGCAAACATCAGATATCCGCCATGAAAGCTTGCCGAGGTGGCCAACAGCGGGCTCCCGCTCCAATCGGAGCGATACAACTCAACGTGCAAACCTCCGGCGCTCGTCTCGCCGATCTTTACGACCATCGGCAAATTCCGCTGCGAAGGGAACAGCGTACCCTGCCAGTTGCCAAGGATTTGGTTGGCTTCCTCACCGGGTTCAACATGCCGCTCGCCGGTGTACCGAGCCTCCAAGCTTGCAGCGGCAGCCTGCCGGGTGGCTTGCCGACGGGTCTCCGGCTCAAAAGGATGTGTGGTCACTACCTGGGATACGGGAGTTCTCCGAACCGCCATGCTGGCAACGGCATTCTGTTGGGCAGCCTGCCGGCGGCTCTCCGGTCCGGAAGGTTGCGTGGTTACGACCGGGGGGCCAGAAGTTTTCGCTTCGTGCATTGTCGCCGTCTTCGACCCAGGGTTGACAACTTCTTGTCGCACAGTCGTCGCCTGACCCGCAGGAACAGGCTGATTCAGGCGCTCGATAACAGCTTCGATAGGTGAGATTCGGCCCTTTGAGCCGGAAAGTCGTTGGTCAGGTGAGGGGAGGCTCAGGATTAATGAGAATGCGTACAGTACAGCGAGGGAAAGGCCGCTGCCGACGAGAAATGGCCCCAATCCCGTCTTCTGTTCGTTGAGGACACAGAAGAAAGGGACACCCTCCGCATTCGCAACCACCGAAACAGCCGCAGCCTCGCTCGGAACGGTCTGGTAGGCCTGAGGAAGGCCGACTGCAAAGTCCATCGCCAGGTCCAGACAGAGGCGCGATTTTCGCAGCAATCCTTTCTCATCGCAGAGCCGCTCGCGAATCAGCCACCGGGCTTCGTCCGCGTAGACCTCGCGGAACCGCGAAGGGTAAAGACGGAATAGGCAAGTGAATATCCACTCAAACATATTCCCCCCTGAAGATCTTCTTGGCGCGAGCGATACGCAGGATTTCAGCGAGGCGTTCGGCCTCGGAGCGCGCCACCTTCCGCCCGCCCGATGTCAGCCGGTAATAGCGGCGCCGTTCGTGGCCCGGCTGCGGCTCGCCGGGCTGGTCGACCTCTTCAATCATCTTTTCTTCGAGCAGCGCCTGAATGGAGCTATAGAGCGTGCCCGGCCCCAGGCGCATTCGGCCTCCTGTCTGCTCCTCGACTTGGCGCATGATGCCATATCCGTGGAGGTCGCAGTCCGCCAGTGCGAGAAGAATCTGAAACGCTGCCGAGGGCAATGGGCTTAATCTTTGTTTTGGCATATTAGTCGATGATCAATATATCGATAATCGACTGTAAACTTGTTTGACCGTGCCTGTCAAGACAGTTTTGTCTCGGCCCATCTGGCCGCCCAATATTAGGTGTCAGCGAGAGTGCTAATGTAGCGCGGTTGTGAGGCTTAATTCCACGATAATGGCGGCGGTTTTCTCGGTTCCGCATGTGTGGTTGGCGATGGAGACAATGCTCCTGGAAACGGCTCCGCCAGGGCCGGAACCTCCCCGAAGCGACGTTCGGGCATCCAGGCGGTGTTGACCAATTTAAAACGTCACCTTGGGCGGTGACACGCCCGGGACCGTCAGAATCTTGGGTCCCAGGAGCCGACTCAACAGGAGTAACCTCCGGCTTGCCGATAGCCTTACAAGAAGACCTTGACACGCATACCGTACTGCAGTATTAGTACTGTATGCTCGTGCACGTGAATGCGGCCCTCGGCCTTCCCATCTACCTGCAAATCGAATCGCAGGTAAAGCACGCGGTGGCAGCGGGAGCGCTGAAACAGGGCAGCGCGTTGCCTTCAGTGCGGAAACTGGCGGCGGAGTTGCGCATCAACCCGAACACCGTGGCGCGGGCCTATCAGAATCTGGAGCGCGACGGAGTGATCCGCACGGTGCCGGGCGGGGGCACGTACGTGGCGGACAACGTCCCCGGCCTGCTCAAAGCTGAAAAAGTGAAAAGGCTGAGGCCGCTCGCGATGCAAGTGGCCGTGGAGGGAACGCATCTCCGGCTTTCGCGCGAAGAGATCGTGGGCTTAGTGCAGGGGGCGCTTGACGAATTGGGAGAAGGAAAATGAGCGACTACGCAATTACCACCAGCGGGTTAACCAAGATTTACGCGGAAACATGCGCCGTCGACGGGCTGGACTTGCACGTGCCGCGCGGGTCGATTTACGGCTTTCTAGGCCGCAATGGCGCGGGAAAAACAACGACGATTCGCATGCTGATGGGGCTGACGCGGCCGACGAGCGGAGCGGCGTCAATCTTAGGGCTGAGCTGGCCTCAGGACGGACTGGCCATTTTGAGCCAGACGGGGTATATCGCGGAGAAGAAGCTGCTATTCGAGTCGATGACGGGCAACGAGCTCGCGCGCTTCAACCGGCCGTATTTCCCGCGCTGGTCGGACGAGCTGGCGGCAAAATACGCGCGGCAGCTTGAGATCCCGATGGACCGCGCGTTCAAGAAGCTGTCACTCGGCAATCGAACCAAATTGTGCCTGCTCTTGGCTCTGGCGCAAGGCGCGGAGCTTTTGATCCTCGACGAGCCCACAGCAGGGCTCGATCCCGTCGTGATGGACGAGCTGTTACGCGTTCTGGTTGAGGACTATGCGAGCGAAGGAAGGACGATTTTTGTTTCATCGCATATCCTCGCGGAAGTAGAAAAGGTGGCGGATTGGATTGGCGTCATCCACGAGGGGAAGCTGCTGCTGGAAGCAGGCCTCGAAGATATTCGCGCGGAATACCGGCGCGTCTCGGCGTCAGGGAACAATCTGCCAGCGGGGCGAAGTCCCCAAGTGGTCTCCATGCGGACGTCCGATTCCATCACGGAATATTACGTGCGGAGGGACGCGGAACAATTTGCCGCAGAGCTGAAGCGGCAGGGTGCAACGATTCTGGATATCGCTCCCCTGAATCTCGAACAGGTTTTCCTGCAATTGGTGCGAAAGGAGACATTATGTACCTCCGGCAATACTGGCGAGACACACGCCGCCCTTTCTACATCTATCTAAGCGTGTTGCTCTTGTTCGTGCTGATCTGGCTGACTGGAATGATCCATGCCAACCGCATTCACCGCATTTCCGGGAACCTGTGGGAACCGACCGTCGCAATAACATTCGTTGTGACGTTGCTCTGCGCGTTGGTCATGACCTTCGTGCTGGGCAACAACAACGTGGGCAGCGAGATCCAGAAAGGGACGGGAGACTTTCTGCTGACGCGGCCGCGACCGCGACACTATTTCGTTTGGGCCGGCTGGGCCGCTGGAATGGCCGAGATTGTCGCGCTAATGACGATTTCGGCGGTGGTCGCGCTGGGTTGCTCTACGCTTGCGGTCGGGCCCGCCCTGTGGCGGCAGGCGCGATGGACAATTCGACTCAACACGGACGGCCCCATCACGAACGTGCCGCTCATCGCCGTCAAATTAGTTCTTTTGGCAGCGGTAATCTTTGGGCTCATCTATTTTCTCACGGTCCTTTTCAAGAACGCGGCACGCGGAGTGGTGACGAGCCTGGCCATCGTATTCGGCTATTACGCTATAAGCGAAGTGCTGAAGCAGTGGGCGGGCATCTCGCTACCGGCGTTAGATTTCGCTCAGCACGTGATCACTCCGGTTCCGTGGTATCTCGCGCCGCGTGTGGAAATTCCTGTCTGGACGATTCTGGCGCTCGCTTTTCCATTTGGTGCGCAGGTTGCATTGAACCGCGCAGATATTTAAAGCCATCCAAGCCGAGCGAATGCGAATGGAATGTACGCCATGCCACGGCGACCAGTCTGCGCTATTCCTTGTTTGGGCCGGGCAGCAAGGACTCTCGCCGCTGGCGTTGTCCGTCAACCTAGCGGGGAGCGCTAGCTGCACCATGAAGCAGTTAATTGTAACTTGGTACGTTCTTCTGGGAGGACAATCGTGAATGACGCAACATCTCGCATGACCAGGCGGAAATTCTTCGGGACGGCGGCAGCGGCCGCGGCTTCAGGCGCTGTCGCAGGCGGCCCCGCGATACCAGGATATTGTCAAGACAAAGTCCCACAGAAGTCGACGGTATTTCCGAGCGGGCAAATGTTTGCGAGTCCCACCTTCGACTATACGGCCAGGGCTGTGCTGGGCACCGCCTATTATGGCTGTGCGAATCCGGGGAAGGTGTTTGCCGTTGCTTCAAATATCCAAGATGGAGATTATGAGTCGGCTTATAGGGCTTTCTTCAATGCTGGAAATGAGGCCAAGGGATGGGCAGACGAGGCCGCGGAAAAGCATCGGCGTGTGAGTGCGCGTGAAGCATATCTGTGGGCAGCGAACTATCTTTATGCCTCACTGTACTTCCTCGATGGAACGGCAGACACCAGCCGAATGCTGCCCGCGTGGAAACAGTATGAGAGCTGCTGGGCGGCAGCGGCAGCGCTGACCACTCCAGCGATCGAACGCGTTGAGATTTCTTATGAAAACAGTACACTCACCGGATGGTTCTTCCGTGCTTCGGGCGCGAAGAAACGGCGACCACTCGTGATTCTGAATAACGGCGCCGATGGCTCGGAACTCGACATGTTGGTGGCAGGAGGCATAGCAGGAACGGCGCGAGGCTATAACTGCCTGGCGTTCAATGGGCCGGGACAGGGCGATTCGCTGTGGCTAAAGAAAATGCACTTTCGCCCCGACTGGGAGAAAGTGATTACTCCAGTTGTGGACTTTGCCGTTGCTCACCCTGAAGTGGATGCGAAGCGGATTGCGCTCGTGGGTATCAGCCAAGGTGGATACTGGGTACCGAGAGCGTTGGCGTTTGAGCACCGTATTGCAGCGGGCGTGGCCGACCCTGGCGTGTGGGACGTAGGGCGCGCATGGACAGGGCGGATGCCGAGCTCGATGTTGCAACTGTTGAATGGCGGAGCAAAGGAAGAGTTCGACAAGAACATGGCGATGGCGCTACAGTCCTCGCCAGAGGTGAGAGCCGTGCTGGCATTCCGCATGCGGCCCTATGGAACCGATTCGTGCTATGAAGCGTTCCGCGCCGCACAGCACTACAACCTGAAGGATGTAGCCGGACGGATCCAGTGTCCGATGCTAATTACGAATCCTGAGGCAGAGCAATTCTTTCCGGGGCAGCCCAAGGAACTTTACGACATGTTGAGATGCCCAAAGACCTTGATGACTTTTACAGCGGAACAGGGCGCCCAGCTACACTGCGAGGTGAATGCGCCAGGATACAGGGACTTTCGGATCTATGACTGGCTAGATCAGATATTGAAAGGCCGAAGGGAATCCCATTAGTACGCATCCGTTGAAACCTGGAGAGAGTCTATGCGGAGAAAAAACAGATAGACATTCGGGAACGCCGTTCAGTCCTTGGATCCCGGGTAGAAGCAAGCGAAGAGAGCCCGACGTGATTGGAATCACGTTGGGTAACCGCAGCCGGTAATGCCCCGGAGTGTTTGCGAAACATGGAATCTGTCATACAGGGGAAATGGCGAAGTTAGCCCTCTATGGGCAAGCATGAACGCATTGGAGCGTGCGTTGAATCCGGCTCAGCACTTATTACATGGCACCCAGGTATAGACCGTGTAGTCCGGCTGGATCTGGAACAGCGCCGGGTCAGGCTCGCCCAGCTTGAGTGAAACCAGTTCCCTCGTGGTTTTGCCCATGCACGGATTATCAACGGTTCTACGAAGCGCCAAATCCAGGCTTGGTGCAGTCCACGTCTCCAGGGTAATTACGTTAGGCTGTTCGTTTGCAATCTTGCCCACGTGATCGGTGGTCCGTTGGCCATGCACCTTAACACCAGCAATCGTGCTGACTCCCAGATCTGCTCGTGAAACTGATGCAACGGGTGCGGCGGCCGCATTCAAGCTTGCGTTGCATCCACCCGGGCTTTTCGCTGGGGCCGGCGCGGCAGTGTTGCTCATGATCTTCATTCCTAACACCCTTTGCCTGCATCCCTGCCAACCGCCATCCATGAAGTCTACTTCCTTCCCACCGGGACTCCAGTTCACGTGCAATCCCCGCACCGGGTCATCTTCGGTGACCTGTGTATACGGCTGCTTCCAGCCGGACGACGTAGTGGTTAATAGGATGACAGTACGGCCAATCGAGTCCCGAGCTCCGGTGCTGGTCCTTGAGAGCTTTAGGCCAGTCTTATCGTCAGGCGGTACGGTGATTATCTTGAATTGGGCTGTATACGGTTGCAAGCTTACCTGCATTCGCAGCACACGGACATGCGCCGCAGGGGGTGGCCTGAGCAGGAGCTGTTGCGCCCGCATACCCAAGCATATAAATGACAGCGCCAGCCAGGATGATCTTCAGGGAAAAGGGTTTCTCTTGCATCGTTCACTTCTCTCTTTTCCTACGAATGCAGAAATCTTACTCCAATCTGTTCCGGCAACGGCCTCTCGGGCGGAAGGTCGGCTATCGGGAGAATGCCCCAGAATCGCTTTTTTAGGGCAACCGACGTGCCGCGCTGGAAGTTGTTTACCAGAATGTAAAGTCACGGTGGCCGGTCATGCACTCATAACCCAGTTTTGCGTCTACCAGCGACTCCGCGATTCGTAACTTGTCACTTTTCTATACATCCTCGGCGTGATCGCTGGGTTGAAAATCCCGTTTACACGCTGCCTCCCAATTCTCATCGACGATTGAAAGAATTTACTGGAATTCTATGCTATGGAGTAATTTGCTTCTGAGTACAGGCTCCATGCCCGCGACGCCAGTTTTCAGAGAGGGCACGACAGCGTCAGCAGATTGATATGTTCTGGCACCCAGGACGCAGGCGGCGCACGCAAAGTCTTGCAGGGGAGGGTCCTACAAAGAAAACACCACCGAGAAAATACATTGCGTCCAGGGACCAAGACGTCTCACGTTTTTAGTTCGGTCGGCCCCAATAAAACGCGTGCTCGTTTTGTCCGCGGAAATCCAGAACGCCGCCGCAGACAATGAGATGATCCCAACATCAAATAAATGGAAGGCGGCGTCAACAATAAATGCAAGTCCGGCATGATAACTAAGTTCCTCCATCCCTCCTCGGAATCGTTACTGCGGAGCCGAGACAATCGAGCGGCTTACAGTTATTGAAGCAGCTGGCGGAAATAATCGTTAAGCAGGCGATTGCCGGGATCAAACCGTACGCGGGCAGCCTTCAGGGTCTCCAGCCGGTCGCCAAATGCCGTCTGCAGCATCTCCGCGGTAAGTCCAGGCGTCTGATTGAGGAGAGGCTTGCCGTTGCGATCCATGCAAAACTGGTTGTAAGCAGTGAGAAAATCGTCCCAGCCGGGGTTTGCTGTCGATACCGGATCAATTGTCATGACATCGCCGTCCCAGGAGTACGACAGCAGCGATTTCTGGTCTTGAGCAATGCGGTAGCCGACATAGAGCAAATTAGAGCGATATCCCTTCTGGTGGTAATAGCTCTTGCAAAATGCGAAGAAATCCGTAAGAACGGCGGGATACTGATCCTCAGGAAACGCAAACAGGCTGAAGGTGTACCGGCTGTCATTCGAGACCGGAGGATAGTCGATGATCTGGTCTCCCGGGATCGTATAGTCGCTGGTTACGATGTTCTCCAGTTTGAACCGCCAGGTTGCGTTGAACGCATCGATGATTCCGTAGCGAATAGCAGGGATGGAAAAGTTCTGCTCAACGTCATGGCCCAGTTTCGGCCCTGACGTACCCCAGATGTGGTTGCGCAGCGGCCATGCGATCCGATTGGGATCGCCGCTTGCTCCGGGATTGTACTTACGAAACTCCACCGTAATCAGATCCTGAAACGGAAAGATATAGTACATCATGGAATAATCGAGTGCCTTCAGGTCAGGCAGCGAAGAAATAAAATCTGCGAGACTGAAAGTTTTGTGGTGGACATGCATGGGCGTTAGAGGTTTGACGCTGTAAGTCACTTCGTGCACAATTCCGAACATTCCATAACTCGACCTGACTTGCTGCATCAGTTCCGGTTGAGCGGTCTCGGTAATCTCTTGCAGGTCACCGCTCGGAAGCACCATTTTCACGCCGGTCACGTACGATCCGACCTGGCCATATTCGCCAGGGAAAGATGCATCCTTGGTTCCAGCGCAGGCGGCACTGCCCGCGGAGAGTCTGCCAATCTCCGTATTCACGTAGAACTGGAGCTTCTGTGCTTCCAGCGCCTTGGCCATGTCCAGATGAACCGCGCCCGCCTGCACGGTGAGCGTGTCCTGGCCGATACTTAGGATCTGGTTCATCTTCATCCGGATCAGCGTGCCGCCGTCGGCCGCACCGCAGGAAGTCGTGGAGTGATTGGAGCCGACGGCGCGCACCGGCGAGGGATAGGTCACCGGATCCTTGAGGATACGGACGATATCATCAACGCTGTTGGCATCGACGATTACTGCCGGATGCGACACAAGATCTCCAAACCAATTTGTAACGGTATTTGTCGCCATAGAATCACCTCGCAATCCAAGTAAATCTTCAGTACCTGTCGTGGGGCACAACTGCGGTCATCGCATTGCGCGCGATACATCCGTCCAGCGTTCCGGCTGGCATCAGGCTACCGGCTTCATCCGGGGGGCGCATGAGTCGCGGCGGGCTCCCTGCCGTAGAGCAAGAAATCCGGCCCCGTCCAAGTTTGCCCACGGGTGGCTACCCGCGCCGGATCCGGCGATCCAATAGTCATATATGCCAGCGCTCATGCAGCGACCTTTCTCTCGTTCGGCGTGCCTGCCGGCGCGCGCTTGAGGCTAGAATGTCTTGAGAAACTCGATGAGAGCCAACTTTTCTTTGTCGTTTAGTGGCCGCTCTCCCTTTGCATAGCTGGTGCCGAAATAGTGGCCGCGATTGACAATGAAGTCAGGACACTTGCTTAAGTTCATCATCGGCTGCACAAGATTTGCGAAAACCTTGCGCGCTTCCTCGTCGCTCGGATTGGGGCCCAGGTTCTTAAGATCGTGTTTCAGCCGCAGGAGCAATTGCAGAACTTTCGCATCGTGGCCAATCTTGCCCGCAAGATTGGAGTCTTCGGGGAGCAGGTTCAGGTTGGCGAGCAGATCCACCGGCGTGCCCTGGGGAATGGGGCCGATCTCGATGCCGCCATTATCGAACACCGATGGCAACAACTGCTGCCCTATGCCGGTAAGTCCCTTCAGGCTGTCAGGAACATAGCCCGGGGCCACCCGAATATAGCTCCTGGTCGAAGTGCGGGCAATCAAGCTTCCGGCAACTTGGTTTCCAACCAGATTCCCAATCACCGGATCCTTGTCGCGACGTTCCGGCCAAAGCAATTTTGTAATCGCATCCTGAAAGGCGGCCATACGATTGTCGACTGTGGGCGAAGGGTTATAGTCGTCGTTGGGCGCCTTCGGGTTGAGCCTGCCCACACTGTTGTTGAGTAAGAATGGCGCGGTTGACCACAGGCTTACGAGAGACGCCGGGCGCGTATATCCCCGGCCGCCGGCAGGCATTTTGAAGGAATGCGGCGTTCCATCGTAGGGGTCGTAGTAAGTAATGGTGCCGACAGAAGGCAGTTCTTTGTATGTCTCCGACGAGAAGTTATCCCATATATTGCCGCGAAGGGCATTCGTCGCGAGCGGGCTGCAGGCATTGGTCTGCAGGAGCGTCACCGGAACCCTGAACTCGGCGGACAGGAAATTCCCATCGAGGAAATCCGGGGCTTTTACGATAGTTTCCATCTGCTCTCGGTATGCGGGCGTTTCTGTCCATTTCCAGTAGGTATCCCAGCACTCCATGTAATCCGGCCCCGAGCACCCTCCCGGATCCATACCCGGCGCCAGTTGGGGCAATTTACTAGAGTGACAGCGCGCGCAGTAGTCCGCGAAGACCTTTTTGCCGAGATCGAGGGTGGCGGCGTCCGCCGTCAGATATTGTGCGCCGCCTGGAGCGTCCTTCAATTTGTGAGGTGCCGTGCTGGCCAGGAAAAACAGCGCCATGTCCGGCGTCTGAGCTTCCGTTACCTGCCAGTACACTGAGTTTTTGCGAGCGACGGAGATCTTGATGGGAGTTGTGGGCTTGCCGCCCAATAGTGGATTAAAGTGCAGCAACCATTCCTCGCTGAAAAGGCCGATATTGATATACACCCGGTTCAGAGCTCCAAGAACTCCGACCGAATCGGCGCCATCCTTTAGCACGCGCGGCGAGTAGGCTGTATTGGGCGGGACGAAATACTTTGCCAGAGGCGAAGACGGCACCACAAAATCGTTCAATTGTTTGTTATTCAGATTCTCGCCAGCAAGGCTTTCTTTGCCAAACCGGAGCGCTTGGTTAAGGCGCGGCCCCACCAGATAGATTGCGTTCATCGTGCGGGGATTGTTAATGTTATCCGTCGACACAAGCGACGTGTCCAAGGTTCCTGGCAGCTGGCTATGAAATAGCTGAAATACGTAGTTACCCGGATCTGCTTGCCAGTCAAAGATACGATCGATCCAGAAATATTGTGCCCCCACATTCGAAGAAAGATTCGCCCACTCGGGATGTTCGGGATCTTTGTGGGGATTGATGGGATTCGGCCCAAGGTGGCAAAACGCGCACGACATGCCCACGCGGTAAGGCCGAATGAGGTCTTTGCTGTTGTAGTAGCTTGGGTCGGTGTAGTAGCGAACCGCATCCCATTTCTTGGCGGCGGCCTTGTTGAAGGCAGGGTTTGGAAACAGACGCAGGCCGACGATGCCCGAGGCCCAGCCGTAGTACGAGCCAACCGGAAGGTTCTTGCCGCGCGCACCGATCTTCACGCCTGGGTATTTGGTTCCATTTTCAAAAGGATCTGGAGGACACTTAGGATCGCGCTTATCGAGCCACAAACCAAATCGTCCTGGATCGGGGCCCGTGGCCTTTATGAAACACGGTTCATTGACCAGGCCAAAATAGCTCCAGCGATTGTCGCGGGAGAACTTGAGGCTTGGGTGCGAGGAAAGTATCTTGAGAAAATCCAGTGCACCAAAACTGGTTGCCGACAACGAATCCCACAAGCGGTCGTTTCCGCCTGTCCAGACAATCCACATGTTGCGGCCCTTCACCTCATCGGGTGTAAGCGTCACACCGCCATCCATGTCGTGGAAGTAGTCCTCATCGGCAGCCGGAAAGGAAGAGGCAACGCGGTGCGCACGCATGGCCTCGTCCTGCACCGTCCCTGGACGCGGCTGTATCTGGCAACCAACAGCGAAAGCGACAAGAGTCGCCGCTACGAGAAGCACTTGAGAGCCCAGACAACCTTTCATGCCGGCACCTCGAAGTCACTTTTGCTTGCGGTCAGGCGACCACACAGCAATGGAGAAAAGGGAAGATGGGACCTCTAATGCTGCGTTGGACACTAACATGAACCCCGAAAAGACGTCAAGCCTTACGCCTCATAGCAGAACCAGGGTTGGTGTATCCCGGAGGACCTGCATTCAAGCCGACGCGCCGCTCCCCGGGGTCCCCAACGACAGGTCTTCGCTGCTGGGATGGGAGCACACCGGGGTGGGACCGACAGGAAACAGCGACCTTGGCAGATCCGAGACAGGACACAGCAACCCTGGTTTTCCTCGAGAAATCAATTACACCCGCAGTGTGGATGCACAATGGAATTTCATCTCTTCGCGCGTTCGTCGGCAATTCCAGTTCATCCAGCCGTCGCAAGCAGCGGCTCCGCCTGCAGTGGATTCGTGCCTAAAGCGGCTTTGCGTTGACTCGCGCCAAGTGATTTCCCTATGTGCTACAAAGCGTCTTCGTCGACCAGATTCACCGGCGAATATCCACTCGCCAATGCCCCATCTTCAATCGCCAAGTTCGCTGGAGTGTAATCCTGCGCATACTTCAAACGCACAGTAACACTGTTCGAAACGTAGGCGTCCGCCGGAACTGGCCTTGCGCTTGGCGGCCCGTCTAAGGCTTTCCAGGTCTCATTGAGCTTATCGAGCGCGACCAGCGCAGGAAACCTGTTGAATTGAGAAAGAACCGTTGCGTCGATCGACAGCCCGAGGAACTGAGCCTTCGATAGCATCCATCCGAAGGTGATGTCGCAAAGCCTGGTCGTACCATCCACGCCTCCTGCCAACGGTGTTCCTCCCCCTACGTCACCGTGGCAACCGGAAAACCAAACCTGTTCAAGCGTCTGGCCGGGAGTGGTCGAGGAGTCCCAAAGCGTGGCCGGAAACTGCGGCCGCTTTTCGTCCAGCGCCAGGGCCTGGTATGCATTCTTGATGCATGGGTGGAGCTTTGTGTCGAGGAACTGGTACTCCTTCATGTCGACCCCACCGAATATTGCCGGGATCCCCAGTGAACCCACTGTGTCCCACACGCCTACCATCTGGATGGTCGCCGGCTCAAGGCGGCATGCAGCTAACTCAGAGAGTATGGCTGCCCGATTGACAGAATCGCGGTACGCACTGAATGCCTGTGCAACACAATCACTGCTGAACGCACCTGTCGGCAAACCGCACGCTGCGATCATCCCCGCCAAACTCCGGACCGTATACGCGCCCCGGCTGAACCCAAACAGGAAGACCTCGTCTCCCGATTCGTACACATGAGAGATCAACGTGTAACCGTCCTGTATCTTCTGAAGTATCCCCTGGCCTAAAGCGCCCTCCAGTGCGCGATTAAGGCCTGAAGCGTCGGCCCCAATGCCGTCATCGTAGAAAGTCACCTGATCAGAGCTGACGTTCAGCGCCTTATAGATCCGGTAGACGTTCGTGTTACCCAGCGGAGTCTGCCACGTACCGTCGGCGCAAAATACGATTCGTTTTGCCATGATGATTTCCCTCCGGAATTTGGGCGAGGCAACGCACTTCGCTGATAGAAACGAGAGCCTTCTGGCATGCCAACGGAGGGCGTCGGTGTCAGAAATACTGACTCTACGTGAAATCGCGTCCAGTGTACACCTATTCCGCTGGCTTTACGCGTATACAATTCGCGAGAAAGAAGTAAGTAACCCCGGAAACTTGACAGGAGAAGGACCAAGGTCTCAAATGCAGGCATGAAATCTTCAAAAGTGTCCCCAACCGATAAGGCCGAAAAGCGGCTTCGCGCTGCCGCTTTATCAGCGGCGGGCCCTTTTTTCCTTTGTGCGCTGATTTCTGGATGCTCCGTCACGCCGCTTTCCCGGCAAACCGTAGCGCTCTCGGCAGCCACCGCCCCCGTAGTTGACGAAGCCGCTGAGGCTTACCGCAAAGCGCAGGCGATCCATAGCCAGCGGCTGGCACTCGACGCCGCACAGGCCTTTGAGAAAGACAGCGTCTTCATCCCCAGCAGCGTCGAAGTTTGGCCGTCTGAGAAGGATATTCAGATCCGGCTGGCGGTGCTGACAGCCCTTCAACTTTATGTGAAGGAGCTGACAGAAATAACCAATGGCACCGATTCGCCATCGCTGGATGCTGCTGCCAGATCGATCGGGGGCAGCTTGAGCTCGCTTGCGAACACCCTGGCGCCCCCGGCCCAAAGTGCCACCGGCAGCGCGCCGTCGCTGGCGACAACAACGGAGACGATCGTGACATCAACCTCAGGAGGCGCGCCGCAAGCGACGACAACCATTTCGTCGTCACCGCCGCCTCTTATCTCCGCCTCCGCTGAGAAAGGTGTAGCCGCTGCCATTGACGCCCTAGGCCAATTCCTGGTCGGCAGAACAATCAAGAAGGACCTGCCTCCGAAGATCGCGGCAGCAGATCCTCACATTAGGACGCTCTGCGAACTGCTAGCAAACGATATTGGCATTCTTCAGAGTCAGGAGAGACTCGACAGCAACGACATCATCGACGTTCAAACAGATTTCGCCCGGAACCCAAGGCTGGATCCAGAAGAGCGCCGTACCGAATTTTTGAAATTACCGGAGATGTGGCGCCAGCAGCAGGAGAACGAACAGATGCTCACCGAGCTTCGAGCGTCCCTCGTCCGGTTAGAATTGGCGCACCATGCGCTCGCGGCCGAAGCCCAAGGAAACAACCCTGAATCAATCAAGCAGAAATTGGGGGATATTGAGAGCGCCGGAGAGAGCCTCGGCAAGTTTTATTCGTCATTGTCCTTAGCGAATTAGGACAAATGGGGGAAGACCTTGAGCACGCCACAAAATAATCTGCCAGCCCCACCTAGCTTTCCGCTCACAGACGACATGCGAGCGGCTTATCTAGACCTGTACAACAAGCTTGAAACCGAATACCAGAGTAATCCAGATGCTGCAGCGCGAGAGGCAATACGTCCGGCCAAAGTAAATCTCGACGATCTTCTCACCAAGGACAACATGTGCAGGTTCGACGCCGATACAGCCCTCTTCAGCGCGACTCTTCACCAGTTTAAAGATGTGAACGACGGGCTGAAAACGCTCCGTGAGCAAATTGCCGCGACCACATCTCACTTTTCGGCCGCCGGCAGCATTCTAGCCGCCATCGACAAAGTCTTTTCGCTCGTTTCTTAGGGCCTGTTCACACTACCGGGGCGGCGGCGGCGGGAGCCGATTTTTCCGAGTTCAAGGAGCGAGGAGCGACGCATACCGGGGCCCCCGGCGAGCGCTCTTTGCTCGATGGGGTGGATACCGGGTGCCTGCTAGCGACGAGGGACGACGAAATCGGGAAATTGGCCCCGGCCCTTCGGCTTTCGCCCCATCACTCAACGTGCGCGTGTTGGGGACCCCGGGGTTGCGGCGCAAACCGGGCCATACTTCGTTCTCGCCCTCGACCTTGGAGCCACCAAAGCCTTCGGGCTCGGCCTCCCACCCCAGCGACGAAGACCTGTCACTGGGGACCCCGGCCTCGTCTGGCCCGATTTGCGCTCGCAACGCCGCCACCTCGGTAGTTTGAACAGGCTCTAATTGATTTGACCTGCAGTCTGCGCCCGCCTATGTCAAAGCGCCGGCGGAGAGCCTGAGCAGATTCAATTCTTGGCGTGGCACGCTTCGATTGGCCCAAAGGTGATCTGTTCCGGCTCTCATTTCGGAAAATGCCGCCGCTAGATGTGGCTCTTCCCTTCGACAGTGGCAGTGAATTACATCCAACGGCTATCCGGCGACCACCCGGCGGAGGTGCACTTGCCGGCAGGTCCAATCAATCTTGACGGGCTCCGGCTGTCCAGTGCAATCAGCCGGCAGGGCGCCCAATCGTCATTCCCGTTCATCTCCACTACCAACGCCCAGCGGGGTCCGGAGACGGAAACGAGCAATGAGCCATGCCGCGCTCGTACGCGGGGAAATAAACCTGTAGCAACAATTCGTTTTGGGCGCATTGCACCGTGCCTTGAGGTGCAAGAGATACAGGCGGCCTATCGCTTCTATTCCAACGTGCTCGACCTCCACAAAGTGTTTGCGAATGGCACGCCGGTTGGCTCTATGGCTCTCAAGAAGGATGATGCGGAACTCCACATCAGCCTGATGCGGGATCATCGTGCAAGCACGACGAATGTAGCGCATATGTTCGTGGATGACGTGGCGGCACTCTACGCTGTCTGTCAGAGTGCGGGCGTGCTGATCATCAAATCGCTCGCGCACAAAGACTACGGGCAAGATGCTTTCGTTTTTGCCGATCTTGACGGCAACCGCATTGACGTTGGCCGGCGGACGAGTTGAACTTCATCGAAGGCACCACAACGTGAATACCCTTTGAGAAACTCAACACGTATTTACTGAGTGGCTTCAGTAGGCACTCATGGAGTCAATCATGAGCCCGTTTTCGAGCTCCGGGTGGTTAGTCGGCAATGCTGACCTATGAAAGATTTTCGCCCGGGATTTCGTCATTTTGCACCGAATGTGTGGCATTTTCGGAGTTCACTCGCGGCCGGATTGCAGCTCGAACCCGTAGTTGCTGGAGCAAAATATTACGAAGTGGTAAATACCTCTGAGTGGGATGTCTGGTTTGGTGAGCTCGCGGATATTTCTGCCCCTTCGCACCGTTCCGGCGGTGGTACGTTTCCACCATATGGGGTGGTAGCAAAGCACGCTACCGAGCGCGAAGACCGATCTCTGATGGAATCACTTGTCCGTAAAACGGGCGACGCGCTCTCTTGGTTCCAGATCGGCAGTCGGGTCCGACACGAGGGCGCGTAGCCGACTATTCGTCCGATGGGATGACTGCGCTGCGAAGCGCGATCAATGGTATTTCCAGATCCTGGAGCGTTTGGACTAAGTCGCTGGCGCGACGGACGCTACAGCGTAGGCTTTTCCGGAGCATTGTTGGCTGTGTAAGCCTCGGGTCACAGGAGGTTTACCGTGACCCATCTTCGTCAGAAGATGCTGGACGAACTCCAGCGTCGCAACTACTCTCAGAGCACCACGCGCAGCTATATCTACGCGGTGCAGGACTTCGCCAAGTACTTCCATCGCTCACCCGAACGGCTTGGTCCGGAGCATATCCGCCAGTACCAGGCGTATCTGTTCCGCGAGCGCAAGCTGTCGCCCGGGACCATTGAAGGCCACACCGCCGCTCTGCGTTTTCTGTTCGTCAAGACGCTGCGTCGGCCATACCTTCCCGATCACATTCCATTTCCCAAGCGACAGAGACGGCTGCCGACGATCCTCGATCAGCAGGAAGTGTCGCGGCTGATCGAGGCGGCCAGCAACCTTATGCATCGCACTATGCTGATGATGCTGTACGCAACCGGCCTGCGCCGGGCCGAGTTGTGCCACCTGAAGGTCTCCGATATCGACAGTGAGCGCATGGTCATTCATGTGCGCCAGGGCAAGGGTGGTCGTGATCGCGACGTACTGCTGACTCCGAAGCTGCTGGAGACGCTGCGCGAGTACTGGCGCTGGATGAAGCCCAAGACCTACCTCTTTCCTGGCACGGTGAAGGGCTGGCGAGCCGACGTGCCCATCACGGAGAAGATCGTCTGGCAGGCCGTAAACGAGGCCGCCAAGCGTGCCGGCATCACCAAGCACGTATCTCCCCACAGCTTGAGGCATTGTTTCGCGACTCATATGCTGGAAGCCGGGGCCGACCTGCGCACTATCCAGGTGCTGCTCGGCCACGCCAAGCTCGCTCACACTACCGTCTACCTGCACCTGTCACGACGCCATCTGCAGGCGA
>Ga0335075_10003791_pt1 | contig 23798 bp, 15 predicted proteins | sample Lox_Sample_24_FD_206723 | JGI IMG/M metagenome (GOLD analysis project Ga0335075, IMG submission 206723) | Soil microbial communities from Loxahatchee National Wildlife Refuge, Florida, United States - Lox_Sample_2.4 | ecosystem: Environmental > Terrestrial > Soil > Wetlands | place: USA...
GCAACTGATCGCGCTCGCCCGTCCGCGCCTGCGACCCTCGACGGTGGTCGACCCGGCCACGGGCGAGCATCGCATGGCGGAATATCGCAATAGCGAGGGCATGTTCTTCCTGCCGGGCGAGACGCCGTTTATCGCCGCGTTGGAAGCCAGGCTTTCGCAGATCATGAATCTGCCGGTCGATCACGGCGAGGGGATGCAGATCCTGCGCTACGTCGCGGGCGCCCAGGGGACCGCGCAATTCTCGCCCCACTTCGATTTTCTGCAACCCCGCAACGCGGCCAGTGAGCAGTCGCTCCGCCGCAGCGGCCAGCGGGTGAGCAGCCTGATCGCGTATCTGAACGATGTGCCTGCCGGCGGCGAAACGACTTTCCCGCATCCCGGGCTGTCAGTCTGCCCACAACGCGGCAACGCAGTCTACTTCGAATACTGCAACAGTCGCGGCCAGGTCGATGCCACCTCGCTGCACGCCGGCGCGCCGGTGACGGACGGAGAAAAATGGGTACTGACGAAATGGATGCGCGAGCGCCGCTTCATTCCCGCGCCGCCGCCCGACTCCCGAACCTAGGGCGGCATTCATGAAGCTGTCGCGTGTCGGAGCCGCCGGCGCGGCCATTCTCACCGCTTCGCTGCTGGCGAATGCGGTTTCGAAAGCGGCCGTAAAGGCCGTCGAGGAGCGGACCACGCCCAGCGTGTCGGCCTCTTCGCGAGCACCTTCGCACGACCTGATTTTCTATTCGCTCGGCGTCCTGCTGAGTCAGAATCTCGATTCCTTCGGCCTCTCCGGACACGAATTCCGGCGCGTGCAGCAGGGTTTCATCGACGGCTTCCGCCATCGGGCGAACGTAAGGGACGCCGCCAGCCTGATCCCATTCCTCCATAGGGTGCAGCACCAGCGGCAACAGGTCCTGATTCAACATCAGAAGGAGGCGGGAGCTGCATTCCTGGCAAAGGCCGCTGCAAGCCCCGGAGCGCGCAGGACATCGAGCGGACTCGTGTATCTGAGCGCGGTGCAGGGAACGGGGCCCGTTCCGAAGCCCACCGACTCGGTGAGGATTCAGTACACCGGCGAGCTGATTGACGGGACCGTATTCGATAGCTCGCAACGCCATGGCGCATCCCTGACCGTTCCGCTGACGGACATCATCCCGTGCTGGCGTGAAGCCTTGGAGTACATGAACGTGGGAGGTGAGGCGCGGGTGGTCTGTCCCTCCGACCTCGCCTACGGCGACTACGGCCACCCGCCCACGATTCCACGAGGCGCCACGCTCGACTTTCGAATCAAGCTGCTGGCCGTCATGCCGGCTGCGGCGACGGGCCGCGCAGCCGTAAAGCAGCTCCGGCCCGGCCCTACTGGCCCGGCAGCACCGGCACCCAGTCGCCATTGCGGGCCTGCACGGTCACGCTCATCAGCAGGTTGCCCTGGCCGCGGATGATTCGGTCCACGACAGGAAAGACCTTGCGGGCCTGCGTATCGTACATCCAGTCCGCGGGCTTGATGCGATAGGTGTAGAGGACCATCGTCTCGAGCTGGCCGTGTATCTGCTGCGGTCGGGACCACTTGACCACTTTGTCCACTCTCAGCCGGCCGACGCAGAAATCCGCGTCGCGCTGAATCATCCGGTCATGCGCCCCGAGGACGGTCTCCTTCTTATGGAGGTAGAACTGCAACCCCTTGGCGGTCAGAGAGTAGCGCGTGACGGGCCCGCTTTTCGGGCGCACGGCCGGGACCGCTTCGGATTCGACCAGGCCCAGGCGTTCCATGACGGGCAGCTGCACGGCATCGCTGGTGCGCGCCTGCCGGTCCGCCTCGGTCACGACCCGAGGCCAGGTGAACTTGCCGACGCACAGATCACCATGGCTCCGCAGAAAAGTCCTGACAGCCATCGTCAGCGCCGGCCGGCCAGGGCCCCCGGCATTGGCCTGCGCGTAACCCGCTCCGCACGTCAGGACTGACATTAGTGCACACATCCAAGCTTTCATGCTGATCACCCTGCTCATCCCGTTCTCTTTCCAGCCGTCAATTGACGCAATTCGGATCCTGCGGCGTGACGCCTTGCACGTAGCCATCGGTCAGCGTCTCCAGAAAACACAACAGGTCTGCCATGTTCTGCGCGGTCATGTATGGGGTCGCGCCCGGAGGCAGGCCGAATGGAACGTCCGTGACGTCCACATTCGCGTGATAAGCACTCGGCAGGTCGTTGTACTGCTGCACGACGCCATTGACGGTCGGGTACCATGCCGACGGGCCGGTATCGCGCGTATTGTAGAACTGGATCACCTGGGCGAGGGTTGTGAACACGCCGTTGTGAAAGAAAACGTTCCGGGTGGCGGTATTGCGTAGAGTCGGCACCTTGAACATACCGCACATCGCGGCGCTGTAGGGCAGCCGGTGCGGGGTCAGGTAGGGATTGACCGGATTGGGATTGACGGCCGTGCACAACCCGAGGTCATAGTACGCCGGCAGACCGATCCTGGTCGCATTGGCCGGAATGTTGGGATTGCGCGGCACACCCAGCGCCTGATAGGTGAAGTCGGTGAATAGAGCGCCGCCGCCCCCGGTCATGGGACCGTTGTAGTGGCAGGCGAAGCAATTGCCGGTGTAATTGAAGACGGTATAGCCCCGGTTCTCGGCCGCCGTGAAGGTGACCGGCTGCCCGTTGCTCAGCGCCAGCGTCGTGACGTAATCGTACTTGCTGGTGAAGGGATGGAAGTCCGAATCTTCCAGCTGGTACTGCTGCAGGGCCAGCCCTACATCGGTGAATGCCGTCGCGGTATCACTGAAGACATTTGCGCCGTAGGCCTGCTCGAAAAGCGCGGCGTAACTGGAGTTCTGCACCACCTGGACCACGGCCGCCTGGCTGCTGTTGTCCATCTCGAAAGAGGACAGCAGCGGGATGGAAACCTGCTCCGCCAGCGTGTCCGCCCGCCCATCCCAGGTGAAGCCCCCACCCGGCGCGTTTGCGCTCACGCCATCCGGATTGGTGGCGTCGTCGTCGTATGGCGGTATGTACTCCTTATAGGTGAGCGTCGGCACTGCCCTGAAGCCCGGCGTGGTCAGGGTCGGGCCGCCCCGCTGCACCGACGCTGTGTCCGCGGTGGGCTGGGCATAGTGGTTTTTGGGGTCGTGGCAGGAGGCGCAGGCCATCTGTTTCGACGCCGACAGGTTGGTGTCGAAGAACAGCTTCGCTCCCACCTGCGCCTGAAGGCTCAGTGTAGTCTGGGCCTGGGTCAGGCCGGGGATGCCACTGAGCGCGCACACTACGGTGGCGAGCAGACACCGTACACCACGCGAGCTCATCAGATTCAAGAACATGGTATCCCCCTGAGGACTTTCGATTGCACACGGCCGGCGGGGGCACCCGCCGGCCGGCCGCCATTCACGGGCTCGATCACTCGCTCGGATTGCTCGTCCCCCAGAGGTTCACCTGGCTGGGATCCGGTCCCGTCGTCACGGGCGGGGTCACGCCGCCGGAGGCGACGACGCGGGTCACGCCGGGCGGGAACTGATACACGTGATTCATCGCGCGTACCGCATCGAAGTGCGGATTAGCGCTGCCGGCGAACTCCGGCAGCACCGAGGCGTTCTGCTCGATGAAGTTCTCCGTGTACTTGGAGCGGTTCATGTAGCTGCCCGGCAGGCCCGGATCGGCCAGACCGAAAATGTCCTGCAGGGTCCGCACGAACGAGATGTGGCTGTAGTAGTCCGTGTCGTAATTGCCACCCGGTACGTTCCCGAGCGCCTCCTGATTGGTGTAGACGGTGAACAGCGCCACGCCGTGACCGTGGTTGCCCACCTTGTACGCGGGAGGGGTGAAGGTCTTGCCGTTGAAGGCCTCCGTGAACGGCTGCAGGGCGGAAGCAGAGGACACGTACGTGCCGTTCCGAGTGAACGTCACCAGCTGAGCCGGCGAATCCGCGCTGCGCTCCGGATTCCAGCCGCAGCACGCCGTCGTGGCCGACTCGCCTTCATCATACGTGATCACGATGGCGACGTTCTTGGTCGGATCGCTCCACAGTGACGAAGACTCGATCTTCTTGACGATGTTCTCGGCAAAATAGTCGGCACGCGGCTCGACGCCGGTGTTGTGCATGTCATCGTCCTGGTCTGGAACGATGAAGTTGTAGTTGCCGACGTTACCGCTCTGCAGGTCAGCCAGGAACTGATCCTGATTCCAACCTGACGCGCCGCCCGTCCACCAGGAGGTCAGGCCTTTGCCGGCGGCATATGTCTGCAGCGCCGCGTCCCAATTTCCCGACTCGGTATAGTTGTCGGGGTTCGACGCCGTATTCGACGGGTAGGTGTAGGCGATCGCGTTGCCGTTGACGTCCGGGCTGAGGTACGCACCCGAGACGGACCGGTCGTTGAGTGCGAAGTCCGGCTGCGCCGCGGCGTCCGCGTACCAGGTGGCGGGGTTGTGCTTCACGGCGCGCAGCGAGGAGCCGTAAGTGGTGCCATCCGCGCCTACGATGGAGGCGTTCGACGGGTTGTCGAACCACAGTCCTCCGGTCGCCGAGTTCCAGCTGCTGGCCCCCGTATTGGCCGTGGTTCCGGCGGCCGACGGGTACAGCGACCCTTCGTATACGCGCCAGCTCAGGCCCGCGGCGTCCAGCGCATTCCAAATGTTGGCCTGCACGCCGGTGACCGCCGGGTAGGGAAGCGCTTCATCGCCGGTCTGCCCCCAGTCATCCGCGCCGCCCTGCACCAGGTAATTGGGCTCGCTCGGATCGCCGGTCGTGTAGTAGTTGTAGAACAGGCCGCCCGCGCCGGCCAGGCTGTTGATGAAAGGGACCTTGCTGTTACCCAGTACGCTCGACTGCGACTCGTTCTCCTCGTAGATGACGAACACGTAGTCATAACGCGGCATGCCTTCCAGGTTGAAGGCCCACTGCTCGGCGGCCGGAATGGCCACGGTGCTCTGATCCGCGGCCGTGCAGCCGTCCGCGTTCGTCGGATCGAAGCTCGCGACCGCCGGGCAGTCGAAGTTCCCACGGAGCTGGCCGACCGTATTGCCCCGGTCGACGAACTTCGCCGCCAGCTGCAGGCGTCCCTGAGCGATCACCGACTCCTTGACGATCGCCGCCTGGTCGGTAGGACTCGTCACCTCGGTAGGCGGCAGCAGCACGTCGGACGGCGAGGCGCCGATGCGTTGCGCCAGGTTGGCGACCGCCTGACCATAAGTGAGACCCTGGTTCTCGATGGCCAGCGCGACTTCGGTCGACAGCGGAGTGATATTGACGGTGGCGGGTAACAGAGGGCTCACGGTCGCGGCCTGGATCTGCGCCACATTCACCCGGAAGACGTTGCGGGCCGTGATCGCATTGCCGTTGTCCGTGGTCGTGCCCACGTTGATCTGGGCGACGAGCGGCGCGAGCGTCGAGCTCGACAGCTTGAAGCTGCCGTCGGCGGCGGTGGTCGTGGACGGGTCGCCCGGGTCGCAGGCGCCGTCGCCCTTCAGATCGAAGCAGACCGTGGCGCCGGCGTACACCGAAGGCGCCGTGCTGGGGCCCGAGGAGGCCGCGGCGGTATCGGCGAACACCGGGGGATTGAGGTAAGCGCCTGCAACAACGCCCTTGACGATCGACACGGAAGCGAAAGCCGACGTGGAGCAAAGCGCGAGCGTGCTGGCAACTGCAACGGCGACCGGCGAGGGGCGCAGTGTCTGTAAGCGGGAGAGCATTTCGGGGTTTCTCCTGGATTGGGCTGAGAAGATGAATCGATCAGGCGGCCCGGCGGCGGAAGCCGCCGAGACCCAGGAGGCCGAGGCCCGATAGCAGCAGCGGCAAAGTGTCCGGAAGCGGAACCGGGGACACCTCACTCAGCTTCCACTCGGACGCGACGCCGGGGGCATCGATTGCCAGCTGCGTTGCGTTGCCCTCGGCCGTGCTGAAGGAATCGCTCTGCAGGAAGTTCGCGGCAACCAGCTGAAAAATGCCGTTCGCCCCATCGTTGATGTACGCGAGCTCGTAATCCGGCGAAGTGTTCGTGGCGGCGTCGACGTCGGAGAAGATGAAGTTGTTCAGCGCGCCGTTGGCATAAATGGTCACTGGCGTGGTGTCGTCGAACGCTTCCAGGCCGGAGTTCCAGGCGTTGGCCTGCAGAGTGGCGTTGCCGTATGTGACGCCGTTCACGGTAACGGGCGCAAAGGCGATGCCGTTGAGCGAAGCCTGGATGTTACCGATGTCGGTCACCGACTGGCCGCCATTGGTCGTGACGCCGGTGAAGGAGCCGGTGACCTGCTGGCCATCGCCGAACGTATACGAGAAATCGAAGTTCTGGGCGCTGACCAGGGCGCTGGCGCCGAGGGCTGCGGCGACGATCGCCGCCTTGACTAGGAGCAACTTCATGGGTCGGGACCTCATTTGATCTGTTGAGCTGGACAAATCACCGGTCACCGCCGCGTTCGCGCACCTAACAGTCGAATCGCCGTGCGCAGGCGGCTCCGGTCGGCGGCGATCTTAGGCAGCGTGGATGACCGTTTGATTACGGCCATGTGATATCGCGCCGCATCTCGGCGCGCCAGGTCGTCGATCTGACATCATTTCGCAAGTGATACAAGGCACGTACGCAATCGAAGTGTGCGACGCGATTGCAAGCGATTGTTGGAATGTGCGCCCGGATGAGCCGCCGGTGCGACCACCCGACACGAACGCCGCGCCGCGCGCATGACACTTCCTGGATGGCGGCACATCGACGAATGAACGACACAGTGGCGGGCGGCCGGTTCGCCATGTGCGCCGCGCAGGAAATTCGGCGCGCCGATCCGCATCGGCAGTGCCGCCCCTGGCTGCCGCGGGTAGCGGCTGGCGGCCGCGCCGCGCGCCGACCCCAGGGGCCGGGATTCGAGATGAAGGGGTTGCGGCGCCGCCCTAAGTGACTGACGGCGCTGGTATTTCAGCCCACCCGTGCGTTTCGGCCCGAATTGCGATTAAATGAGTGGGCGAAGGGGATTTGTAGTGGCGCGAGAAGAAGAATTATGAACCCCGCAAAGACAACGCCTCGACCATCGGTCGACCTCGATACGACCGACTCGCTTCCCGTGTTGGACGTTGCCGCGTATGAGGCACAGATCGCCCGCGAAGGCGCCCCGGCCGATGGCGCGGCGGCTCCTCCGGATTCCGGGACCGCCGCGTCGGCACTCGCGGCGGCCGACAATATTGTCCCGAGCGCCGCGCACCCCGCGTCCGAGCCGGACGTCATGCTGTCGGTCGAGCATTGGATCGTGCAGAAGACGGAGGAGCTGCGCGCGCATTACGATGCGCTCAGCCTTGCCCAACACGAGCATACCGCGGCCGTGGCGCGCGCCGGCACGTTGAGTCGCGAGCTCGCGGAGAAGAGCGCGAACCTCGAGGCACTCAACAGCCGCGAGCGGGCACTGGCGGAGGCGCTGGCCGGCGAGCGGGAGGCGGCATTGCGCCGTGCCGCCGAATTGGAAGTGGCGCGGTCCGAGTCCACCCGGCTGGCGGAGAAACTCATCGAAGTCCGCGCCGGAGAAGCCCAGCAGGGTGCGGCGCTGACGGCCGCCGGCGCACTCCTCGAACAACGCGCCGGCGACCTCGAGGCGCTGAAGGCGACGCACGAGGCTCTCATCGCGGAGGGGCGACGCGCCGCGAGCGAGCTTTCGGCGCTCGAAACACGGCTTCGCGACAGCGAAGCCCGCGAGCGCAGCGCGCGGCAAACCATCGAGGCGCAGAACCGCACACACGCCGAGCTGACGAACCGTGTACAGCAGGAGACCCATGCCCGCGAGCGTCTCGCCGTGGAGGTCGCAGGCCTTCAGGGTCAGCTCGCGAGCTGCGTCGAAAGCCTTCACAACCGCGAGTCGTACCGCACGATCTACGAGAGCGCGCTCCAGGAGCTGGACATCGAGCTCGAGACTGCGAAGCTCGAGACGGCCGCGCATGAGGCACGCGCGCACCAACTCGGTGCCGATCTGCAATCACGCGATCAGCGACTGCAGGACGCGGTCCGCGAGCGGGACGAGGCGCGCCGGCTGCACGACACGGAAAGCACTCAGCACGCCGCCGCGCGCGGCGAGGACGAGCGAACGCGCAGCAGCCTGGAGTCGCAACTCGCCGAGTTGACCGCCAAACACGCCGATGTCTGCGCGCAGCTCGCGACGAAGGAAGAGGCGCTGACGGCCGCGCAGCGCCGCGCCGAGTCCGATGCCCTCGCGAGCGGTTCCGCCGCCGAGCGGCAGCGCGAGCTCGAGTCCGCGGCGGCTTCGCGCCAGACTGACCTTGCCGAGGCGCGGCTCGAGATCGACCGTAACCGCGGCTTGCTCGCGGATATCACGGCGGCGCTGGTACGGAGCCAGACGATGTTCGCCGACCAGGGGCGGCAGCTGGAAGAGCGCGACGCCGCGGCCAGTGCCATGGCCGCGAGTCATGCCGAGCAGAGCGCGCTGATCACGCTGTTGCGGGGTCAGATCGAGGCGCTCACCGCCCGGCTCGCGACGCCGGAAACGGAGCGGCACCTGCTCGAGGAGCGCGTCGCCTCGCTGACGAAGGAAGTGGCGGACAGTGACTCGCGTCTCACCCGTCTCGAGTCGATGAACGCCGGGCTGCGCGCGACCGTGGGGCAGCTCAACTCGTCGCTGGCAGAACGCGACGCCGAGCTCCAGCGGGCCACGCAAATGGCTTCGATGAACGCCTACGCTCTCGGGCGGGTGCAATCGAGCATCGACGAGCTGGGCCGCAGCCTGACTGCCTCGGAAAGCCCGCCCACCCAGGCTCAGGTCAGCATCCTGACCCGCATCGACGGCGGCAATAACCACAGCGTCGTGTTGCGGGGCCGGACGACGATCGGCCGCGATCATGACAACGACCTTCCGCTCCCGATGCGGTCCGTCAGCCGCCGCCATGCCGTGCTGATACCCGCATTCCGGACCGCGTTCGTTCAGGATCTGCACAGCACCAATGGAGTGCTCGTCAACCACCGTCGCGTTCGCTGCGCGCGGCTGGAGCACGGCGACCTGGTCAATTTCGGCGAGGCGCAGTTTCGCTACACCGTCGCGCCGGCGCCCGCGGGTGCGGCGTCCGCGGGCTCGGGCATTCCCCCGCGACACCTGCATCGCTGAATTCCACGGCGTTGCTGAAATGTGAATCGCGAGCGCGGGGTCGCGGGCTTTGCCGAAGCTCGTTCGGCTTCTAGGCGGTTTGCGTGGCTTCCGTCAGTATATGCGCCCTTACCGTCGGCAGGCTCCGCGGGTGATGCTCCTGGATGTACGCGATGAACTTCTCGCGGATCTCGCAGCGCAGGTTCCAGGATTTTGACGAGTCCTCCGCGGTGGCGAGCACCCGCAGCTGCATCGTTTTCTCGCTCGCATCGGTGACCTGCAGGTTCCAGAAGCGCCGGTCCCACAACGGGCTCGACTGGATGATCCGCTCGAGCGCCGCGCGGCCCTGCTCGAGAGGAAACGAGTAGTCGACCCATACGAACACCGACCCGAGCAGCTGCGAGGAGTTTCGGGTCCAATTCTGGAACGGGTTCTCGACGAAGTAAGTGAGCGGCAGGACGAGCCTGCGGTCATCCCAGATGTGAACGACCACGTAGCTCAACGTGATCTCCTCGATCCGGCCCCACTCCCCCTCGACGATGACGACGTCATCCTGGCGCATGGGTTGAGCCAGTGCGATCTGGAAGCCGGCAATCAGGTTCGCCAGCGTCTTCTGTCCCGCGATGCCGGCGATGATACCCATGATGCCCGCCGAGGCGAGAAGACTCGTGCCGACGTGGCGTACCTGCTGGAACAGCATCAGTATGCACGCGAGCGAAAAGAGCCCAATGGCGACCTCCGCGACCCGGCCGAGCACGTGCACCTGGGTGTAGAGCTTGCGTGCCTTGAGGTTGTCGGTGGCAGTGATGTCATAGCGCATCAGCAGTGCCTGCTGCCCTGTCTTCACGATCTGCAGCAGTACGACCGTGATCGCCCCGATCAGCAATGCGCTGCTGATCCTCTCCGCCGCGCCCGCATAGGCGGGCGGCAATCCCAGGATCGGCAGCCCCAGGATCACGGCCAACACCGGCAGGATGACACGCACGCCGCGACCGAGCAGCGGCACGAGCATGTCATCGAGCTTGCCGGCGGTGCGCGCGGCCCAGGTGGAGAGCTGCGCCTCGAGTACGCGCGTAAAGCGGAAGCAGAACCAGAAGGACGCCGTGAATATCCCGAGATTCAAAAGGGTACGGAGGAAGTCAAAGAGCGTCCCCGGCCCATGTGACGGTTGTACCGACGCCAGCAAAGGGGCGAGCGCAAAGTAAGCGCCGCAGATCCAGATCAGCAAGTACAGCGGCCCGCGGAGCGCCCCCAGCGCATGATGGCGCAGCGTGGCCGCAAGCGCGGTGGACTTGCGCTTGTGGCGAATGACGGCAGCGGCAATGGCGTTCGCGACAAGTATCAGTATCACCACTGCGCAGCTCAGTGCGAGATCCGCCCAGGTGATGGTACCGAGCACGTGCGCATTCATGCGCGGCCCGAAAAGGGCCGACATCCAGTCGTGCCACACGGCCGTCGAAGAGTCGTCAAATCCTCTCACCTACAGCACCTCCGGATCGAGCGCCATCGATGGCGTCACTTACGATACAAGAGGTCTCGGATTGGGTTCAAGGCGGTGCGGTCATACTCCATGCAGCCTCGCGACCCGATCGCGATGGAATGCGACATCGCCATAGGTCTCGCATGCGGCGCGGATCCGCTTGAGGAAGAGCCCGACGTCGAGCTCGTCGGTCATGCCGATGCCGCCGTGCATCTGAACCGCCTCGCTCGCGGCCAGCATGGCCGCTTCGGCGGATTTCGCCTTCGCGGCGCCGACCAGCATCCGCCGGCTCTCACCGTCCTCCTGGACCGCCGTCGCCGCCGCCCGGGCGAGCGAGGCGGCAAGCTCGATCTCGCAGAATAGGTGCGCCAGCCGGTGCTGGAGAGACTGGAACTCCGCGATCCGCCGGCCGAATTGCCGCCGCTCGCAGACATGCTGGACGGTGCGGCGCAGGCACTCTCGCGCCAGCCCGACGAGCTCGGCCGCAAGCAGTGCGCGGCCCGCATCGAGCACCGACTCGAGGAGCGCGGTGCCATCGGCGCCCGCGCCCAGCCGGCTTTCGGGACCGAGCTGGACTTCCGCCAACGTAACGTCGGCCGCGTTGCGGCTGTCGATCATGATCGTGCGCTCGATGCCCACGCCCGCGGCCGCGGCGTCGACCAGAAACAACGCGGTGGCATCCGGGCCATTCCGCTCCGGCTCCGCAATCCGGGCGCTCACGATCAGGTAGTCGGCGACGTGTCCGTCCAGCGTGAATATCTTTCGCCCGGAGAGGCGATACCCACCGTCGCCTCGCACGGCAACCGTCGAGATGTCCCCGGGCGCATGACGCGGCCGCTCGTCGACGCCGAGAGCGAGCAGACACCTGCCTGCGGCAACGGCCGGCAGGATGCGGGCCTGCTGCTCCGGCGACCCACCACGCAAAACCGCGGTGACGCCGGTGACCGCCGTCGACAGTAATGGCAGCGCGGTGAGCGTGCGGCCGCACTCCGCCGCGATGATTCCAGCCGCCGCATGCCCCAGATCAACTCCGCCGAAGGCCTCCGGCACCAGGATGCCGCTCCAACCGAGCCGCGCGACTTCGGCCCACAGCGGACGGCTGAATCCATCGCCATCGCCGCGGTCCCGCAGCTCGCGCAGCGCCGCCACGGGCGAGCGGGAGTCGAGCAGCCTGCGGGCGGAGTCCTGCAGAAGCTGCTGCTCCTCGTCGAGGGAGTACCGCACCGGCAGCTCCGTCACGCCCATTCTCACGCCCCCGGCAGGCCGAGCAGGTGCCTGGCGATGATGTTGAGTTGGATCTCCGAGGTGCCGCCTTCGATCGAATTTCCTTTCGACCGCAGCCAGGCTCGCGCCGTCTCCCCGTCCCCCGATGCGCCGCCGGCAGCCTCGCGCCACAGCAGGCCGCGCACGCCGGCAATCGACATGGCGAGATCTTCCCTGCGCTTGTTGAGCTCGGTGCCGCAGTACTTGAGAACCGAGGACCACGGGCCGAGCCCCTGGCCACCGGCCGCCGCCTCGCGCAAGCGCTGCAGCGTGAGGCCGAACGCCAGTGAATCGACCTGCCAGCGCGCGAGCTCGGCGCGCAAAAGATCGTCGGCCAACCGTCCGCCCTCGAGTCCGACGCTGCGTACGGCGAGCTCGTGAAGCGGCGTCGCGTCCCGGGTCAGGAGGTCCATGCTGCCGATCGACTCGCGCTCGTGGGTGAGAAGATACTTGGCGATCTCCCAGCCGCCTCCGGGCGAGACCACGAGATTCTCCTTGGGAACCCGTACGTTCTCGAAAAAGGTCTCGCAGAACGGCGACTTCCCGGATATCAGCCGGATCGGCCGGGTCGCCACGCCCGGGCTGTCCATGTCGATGAGGAGGAAGCCTATGCCCCGGTGCTTCGGCGCGGCGGCATCGGTTCTGACCAGGCAGAAGATCCAGTCGGACAGGTCCGCGTAGCTCGTCCAGATCTTCTGACCGTTGACCAGGAAGTGATCCCCGCGGTCTTCGGCGCCGGTGGCGAGCGAGGCGAGATCGGATCCCGCGCCCGGCTCGGAATATCCCTGACACCAGCGGATCTCGCCGCGGGCGATGGGCGGCAGATGCTCGCGCCGCTGCGCCTCACTGCCGAAACGCAGGAGCGCGGGACCCAGCATCGAGATGCCGAACGACATCAGCGGCGCGCGGCAGTCGAGTCGGCTCATCTCCTGGCGCAGGATGCGCGCGTGCTCTCCATCGAGCCCGGCGCCGCCGTATTGCCGCGGCCATTCGGGGACCGTCCAACCCCTGGCGATCATCCTTTCGAGCCAGAGCCGCTGCGCGGGGCTCGCGAATGCGCCGCGGCGTCCGCCCCAGCACATGTCGGCCTCGCTCGATGGCGGACCGCGCATGTCCGCGGGACAATTCGCCTCGAGCCAGGCCGCCGTCAGCGAACGGAAGCGCTCGAGCTCCTCCAGGGTATTGTCACTCTCGTTGCGCACGGGATGGCCGCCGGCTGAGCTGGCCTTCGCCGAGCTCCGCGCCCAGACGCTGCTTGTCGATCTTCCCCGTTGCCGCCAGCGGCATCGCCTTCGTGAAAACGACCTCGTCCGGCAGCCACCAATCCGGCACCCTGCCGCGCAGAGTGCTCAGGAGAGTCTGCGCGTCGAGCGCGTGGTCCCTGCGGGGCTCGACGATCAGCACGGGTCGCTCGCCCCATTTCGCGTGCGGCCGCCCCACGACGGCCACCAGAGCGACCTGCGGCAGCGCGCCTATGATGTCCTCTATTTCCCGCGGGTTGATCCACTCGCCGCCGGATTTGATCAGGCCTTTCGCCCGGCCGGTGATCGTGAGATTGCCCGCCTCGTCGATGCTCGCAAGATCGCCGGTATCGAAGTAGCCGGCCTCATCCAGCGCCGCTTCCGGCTCGTTGAAGTAGCGGTCGGCAACGCTCGCACCCTTGACCATCAGCCGGCCGACGCTCATGCGCTGCTCCGGCAGCGTGTGTCCGTCCGCGTCAACCAGACGCAGGTCGAGCCCCACGGGAAGCCGTCCCGAAGACCGCGGGCCGGGGCGCGGCGGCACATTGGGCGGCTCGATCGTGCCCATGGGCGACAGCTCGGTCATGCCCCAACTCGTCTGCACACGTACATCGAGGCGCTGTTCGATTCGCTTCAGCAGCGCTTCCGGACAGCTCGATCCGCCGATGATGATCCGGCGCAGACTGGGCAACTCACCGTCCGTCTCCTCCACGTGATCCACCAGCGCGAGCCATACGGTCTGCACGGCGGCCGCGAGGGTCACCCGCTCGCTGACGATCAGGTCATACAGGTGAATCGGATCGACGCTCCGCCCCGGCAGCACCATGGTGGCGCCCACGGCCGGAGCGGCGAACGGAAATCCCCAGCCGTTGGCGTGGAACATCGGCACCGCGACCAGCACGGTGTCTTCGGCGGTGAGCGCGACCGCATCCGCCTGCAGCGCCCGCAGGGTGTGCAGATAGTTGGAGCGGTGGGTATAGAGGACCCCACGCGGCTTCCCGATGGTGCCGGACGTGTAGCAAAGACCCGCCGGCGCCCCCTCCTCGAAGTCACCCCACCCTGCCGGCCGTCCAAAAGACCGCAGCAGGTCCTCGAGGCTCGTCGCTCGCACCCGTTGCGCGGATTCCTGCGTCCTCATCTGCCCGTCGAGGAGGATCACCGCCTCCAGGCTGGGACACTCGGCGAGCAACTCCGCGGCCAGCGGCTGCAGGCCCGCCCCGACCGCGATCCACCGGTCCCGCGCCTCCCGGACCATGTCGACCAGATGCGCGACTCTCATGCGCGGATTCAGCGTGTGGCACACCAGGCCCACACAGGTCGCCGCGTAGTACACCGTCAGATGATCCAGGGTGTTCCAGGCGAGCGTGGCGATTCGATCGCCCTGCTTCAGCCCCTGATCCAGCATCGCGCCCGAGACCCGCTGGCTACGCTCGCGCAACTGCGCATAAGTCATGCGCTCGGCCTGCCCTCCAGGGCTCGCCGACATCACTCCCGAGGACCCGTGCCACTTGGCGGCGTGGTCCAGAAACTTGTCCACCGTCAAACGGTAGCGCTGCATCGTTCCCTCTCCGCCGCGCCTGCTAGAAGGTTCGCATCACCCTCAGGCCATATTGCCGGGGATAGCCGGCATATCGCGCCTGCGAGATCATCGCGGCCACGTACTGCTCATTCGTCAGGTTCGTTCCATAGACCGAGAGAGTCCAATCGTCGAATGCATACGCGATCTGCGCCGAGGTCAGATTCCGCGCCCCGAGGTAATCCCCCAGCGCCGCGTTCTCGAAAAGCGTCGCCCACTGAGACCCGACGTGGGAATAATTTCCGCTGATCGTCAGCTCGCTGTCTCCCGGGAGATAAAATACGTATTGCGGCCCGATGTTGTAGGTCAGCTCGGGAGCATACGACTGCTGCCGCCCCGACAGGTCGACGCAGGAAGGGGTCTCGGGTCCCGTCATCGGACTGCACACGGTCAGGCCGGGAATGCGGGGGTCATTGGCGAAGAAGGCACCGACGCTCGTGTGCTCCAACCCCACGTTCGCATCGAGTGAGAAGTGGCCGATCACGGCCTGCACGGACGCCTCGATGCCGTAGAGCGTGCTCGGCGACGGATCGTTCACTTCCAGCGTCTGCGTCAGTATCGTCGGATCCGCGATCGACACCTGGAAGTCATGGTATTTGTCGTAATAGCCGTCGAGTTGCGTGCGCACGTGATCATCGAGCGCCGACGCCTTCCAGCCGACCTCGTAGTCGATCACGTATTCGGCGCGGAACGGCTGCTGCGGAATGCTGTTGATGGGCAGGTTCAGGCCTCCCTGCTTGTAGCCGGTCGCGACGAATGCGTAGAGAAAGTTGTCCGCATCGACGGCCCAGCTGAGATCCGCCTTGCCGGTCACGCGATCATCGTGCTCGGTCTGATGGTTGGGCAGATCGTAATAATATTCCGGGATTCTGATGTCGCCCCGGTTCGTCGAGTCGTTCCACGAATAGCGGGCGCCGAGCTCGAGCTTCCAGCCGTGACCTAGGTTGAATCCCAACTGCCCGAACGTCGCCGCCGTGTCGTCCAGCTGCCTGCCCTCGATGTACTCGTCGTAGTAGCCCGGGGGATAGCCGATGTAGTACCCCTGGCCGACCGGAAAGGAGTAGTCGAGCCCCTGGTAGTAGGCACCGGCCACCCAGGTGACAGGTCCCTTCTCCGGTGAGATGAGATCGAACTCCTGCGAGTACATCTCCACCGGAACGAGGTCCTTGAAGACGTAGTCCAGCACGTCCGTGCCGTCGAGGTCCGCCTGATACACCGAGCGCCCGTATTGCAGGCCTGTAATGGAGCGCAGCGTGATGCCGCTGTCCATCTCGTAATTTATGTTGAGCGTCGAGCGCCCGACCTGGTCGATGGCAGCGTCCGGTCCGTTCGCGCTCACATCAAAAAGCGGCGTCGTCGCCGTGGCCGGGGACGCCATGTAGCCGCCGTTGTCTATGTACGCGTAATCGTTCTGCCACAGCGCGCTCAGCTTGTCGGAGGGTTTCCACAGCAGGCTGAACCGCAGGGCCGATTGTTTCAGCGTGCCGTTGCCGCCGATGTACGGGCCGCTGACGTGGAAGAACGTATCGCGGTACTCGTCGTAGAAGCCGACGCGTGCGGCGAGCGTGTCGCTTACGGGCAGGTTGACGGCCCCCTGCAGCATGGTGTCGTTGTAATTGCCATACTGACCCAGCACATATCCGCTCAGCCCGCTGAAGTTCGGCGCCGTTTCGGTGATGTAGACGGCGCCCCCGGTCGAGTTCTCGCCCGCGAAGGTGCCCTGGGGACCGCGGAGTATCTCGAGGTTGGAGATGTCGTAATAGGGCTCGTCCTGCAGGTAGCCCGGGAACGAAGCGACGCCGTTCCGGTAGCTGATGACACCGGTCTGCGTCTGCGAGTTGTTCTCGGACTTGCCGATTCCGCGGATATCGAAGTCGTTGCCCTGGCCGAAATCGTTGACCGACATCGAGGCCGATACGGTCTCCAGCTGATCGATGGTCACCACCCCCTTATTGAGCAATTGCGGGCCGGTGAGCACCGTGGCCGCGATGGGTGTCTGCTGCAGATTGGTGGCGCGCTTCTCGGCCGTCACCACCACCTCGGTGAGGACCTCAGGCGGACGTTCAGAGCGCGCGGGGGACGTCGCGGCTGCCTTGGTGTCGGCCGCCGGGCGGCTGGCCGAGGTCTGCCCCCGCGAGGCGGCCGCCGTCGGGGCCGTTGGTGATGCCGCGGCCCCGGCCGAGGCGGTGCCGCCCAAAGCCAGCGCGAGGCTGACGAATGCCGCGATCCTCATCGGAACCCCCCTCATGATCCAGCCCACCCGATGATGCCGGGTCGCAGCCTCTCAGCTCGCCGACTGGTTGTCAAGTTCACTATCACGAGTGATAATGAAAATGTTCGATCGACGGCCGGCCGATATCTGCTGTGTTTCTGCAATTACGCGCAGGGCGTTTAAGGGTAATTAGAATTAACATTCAGCCGTCTGGCGCGCTCCAACTGGAGATCGATGCACGATGAGCCCGTTGCGCAACCCGGTCATCCTGGCCGCCATCGCCGTCTGCCTCGTGGCAGCGGCGCCGTCCCGTGCGGCAGGCACCCCCGCCTCGCAGGCGCTGGCCCAAGCCGAGCTCGAGGCCGTGGCGGATCCGCCGGCCGGCAGGATGCAGGGGCTGATGGCGGGCAACCTGCGCATCTTCAAAGGCATCCCGTACGCCCAACCGCCGGTCGGAGCTTTGCGCTGGAGGGCACCCGCGCCGCTGCCGCACTGGCGCGGCGTGCGGCGCACCAGCGCGTTCGGGCCGGCCTGCTTCCAGCCGGACGGTGCGCTCGCGAGCATCTACGCGGAAGAGCCGGTACCGATGAGCGAGGATTGCCTGACGCTCAACATCTGGGCTCCCGCCGCTGCGCGGCGCGCCCCGGTCTTCTTCTGGATCTATGGCGGCGCCCTCTGGGGTGGAGCGAGCCGCGATCCGCTCTACGACGGTGCGCGCCTTGCGGAGCACGGCGTCGTCGTGGTCTCCATCAATTACCGGCTCGGCGCGCTCGGCTGGCTCGCCCTGCCGCAGTTGAGCGCCGAATCGCCCGAGCGCATCTCCGGTAACTACGGCCTGCTCGATCAGATCGCCGCGCTGAAGTGGGTGCGGCGCAACATCGCCGCCTTCGGCGGCGATCCTGACAACGTCACCATCGCAGGCGAATCGGCGGGCGCCCTGAGCGTCATGTATCTGATGGTCTCGCCGGAGGCGCGCGGGCTCTTCGCCAGGGCCATCGCGGAGAGCGGCTACCTGGTCTCGATGCCGTCATTGAGGCGCAGCAGCTATGGCATGCCCGCCGCCGAGCAAAGCGGCCTGCAGCTCGCCAGCGCGCTGCATGCGCCGGGTATCGCCGCCCTGCGGTCCATGGACCCGCTGAAGCTGACGAATGGCGCGGCGGCCGCTCATTTCTGGCCGTGGGGGATCGTCGACGGCCATGTGCTGCCGGAGCAGATGCTCACCGCCTTCGACAAGGGCGATCAGGCGCACGTCCCGATCCTCGCCGGCTTCAACAGCGGCGAGATCCGCTCGCTGATGTACCTCGCTCCGCCTGCGCCGGCGGGCGCGGCCGATTACCGCAGGATCATCCGTGAGCGCTACGGACCCTTCGCCAGTGATTTCCTGCGGCTCTATCCGGCCGACGACCTGGAGGAAAGCATTCTGGCGGCGACCCGCGATGGGCTCTACGGCTGGACGGCGATGCGCCTGGTGAGAGATCAGAGCGCGCTCGGGCTGCCTTCCTACCTGTATTTTTTCGATCACGGCTATCCGGCCGCCGATGAAGCCCATCTGCACGGATTTCATGCGAGTGAGCTCCCTTATGTCTTCGGTACACTCGACCGAACGCCGCCGCTCTGGCCGAAGAATCCGGCCTCACCACAGGAAGAGGCGCTGTCCGAAGCGATGCTCGATTACTGGACCAGTTTCGCCCGCGGCGGCCGTCCGCAAGCGGCGGCCGCGGCGGATTGGCCGGCCTTCGGCTCGGCGGCCGCCTACATGGCGTTCACCGATGCGCCGCATCCGCGGACGCACCTCATGCCGGGAATGTATCGGCTCAATGAGGACGTCGTGTGCCGGCGGGCCGCGGCCGGGAACCTTCCCTGGAACTGGAATGTGGGCGTCGGCTCGCCGAAGTTGCCGCCGAAGGCGGCGCGTTGCCGATGAACGCCTCCCTCATTGCTTCCATTCTCGCGATCTCGTTCGCGTGGCTGCCCGCAATGGCGGCTCCATCCGGCCCGAGTCCCATCGTTACCATCGCGCAAGGCGTGTTGGCGGGGCGGGCTGACGCGGCGGGAGTGCGCTCCTTCGAGGGGATCCCCTATGCGAAGCCGCCCGTCGGCCGCCTGCGCTGGAGACCGCCCGTCGCGGCTGGAGGTTGGAAGGGTGTGCGCGACGCGGGCCATTTCGGCGCCGGCTGCATCCAGCCGCCGTGGCCCGCCCACAGCATCTACGATGACGATATCTCCAACGTCAGCGAAGACTGCCTCTATCTGAATGTCTGGGCACCGGCACACGCCCGCAAGGCGCCCGTCATCGTGTGGATTTACGGTGGTGGGTACGTGTTCGGCAGCACGTGGGAGCCCTATTACGACGGCGGAAACTTCGCGGCGCACGGCGTCGTGTTCGTATCGATGAACTACCGGCTCGGGGCGCTCGGCTGGCTCGCCTTGCCGGCACTGAGCGCGGAATCCCCGCACGGGGTGTCCGGCAACTACGGCCTCCTCGACCAGATCGAGGCGCTCAAATGGGTGAAGCGCAACATCGCGGCCTTCGGCGGCGATCCCGACAACGTCACCATCATGGGCGAGTCGTCTGGCGGCGTCAGCGTGACCTACCTGCTCGCGAGCCCGCTGGCGCGCGGGTTGTTCGCCAAGGCGATCGGTGAGAGTCTCGGGATCGCCTCGGTGCCGGAGTTGAAAAGGGCAGACCACGGCCTGCCCTCGGCCGAAGCGATCGGCACTTTTATCGGAAAGGCTTTGCATGCCGCGAGTCCGGCCGCGCTGCGGGCGATGGACGCCACGAAGCTGAACGATGCGGCGCTCGAGACCGGCTACCATCCTGCCGGCACTGTCGACGGCTGGGCATTGCCGCGCCAGGTCGTCGACACCCTCGACCGCGGGGACGAGGCGCACGTGCCGGTCCTGATGGGATTCAACGCCGGAGAGATTCAGACCCTGCCTGCCTTCCTTCCGCCCCTGCCGTCCTCGGGCGCGGTGTATGCAGGGATGATTCGGGCGCGTTACGGCGATCTTGCGGCCGAGTTCCTGCGGCTATATCCGCCGAGCGATGTCAGGACCAGCATGATGAACGCGGAGCGTGACGCCATCTTCGCCTGGGCCGCCGAAAGGATCGTGCGCGACGAGGCGGCGGCAGGGCAACCCTCCTATCTCTATTTCTTCGATCACGGCTCCCCCGCGGCACGCGCCGTCGGGCTGGGCGCCTTCCATGCCAGTGAGATTCCCTATGTCTTCGGTCGCATCGGACGCAACGCGCCGGAGCTGGCGAATTGGCCGCGCGCTCACGGTCCGGCGGAGGAAGCACTGTCCCGCGCGATGATGTCCTATTGGATTTCGTTTGCGCGCATGGGTGTTCCCAGCGCCTCCCGAGAGCCGGCGTGGCCCCCGTTCGCGGCCCACGAGGGCTACATGCACTTCGCGGCCAGGCCCGAAGCCGCAACCCACCTGATGCCCGGAATGTACGAGCTGAACGAGGAAGTGGTGCGGAGAAGGCGCAGAGCGGGTAATCAGCAGTGGAGCACCGACGTGGGGGTCGCGGCTCCCGTTCTGCCGCCACCCCGCCATTAGGCGCTCATGGAGCTCAGCGGCTGCTCTTGCTCCGACCCGTCTTCCTCTTCCCGGAAGACCCGGATCGGCCGCACAGGGCGATGAAGCCGGCTGCCATGAAGGTCGCGAGGCGCTCCTTGACGGCCCCGTAGTCCTCGGACTCGCATACACCGTTGGACAGACGGTCGATGCGGCCCGTGCGGCCGAGCACGTGCATGAACGCACCCGACATGAAATCGTAACCCCAGAAAATATCCGCCTCCGAGCAGGCCGGGAGCGCCTTCCTGAGGATGCCGATCAGCTTCAGCACCAGCGGGTCGAAGTGCAGGTCCATCATCGCGGCGCCCTCCGCGGAGTTGCTCACCTGCGAAGCGAATGCGGCGGCATTGCGCCAGCCTTCGCCGCCGCTGATGTACAGATCCAGATCGGTGTCCAGGAAGGCGCGCAATGCGCCTTCAACCGTCGGCGATCCGCCGCACTCGCGCTCGTACCGGTTCAGAGCATCCAGCCGCCGGCTGCTGCTGGTGCCGGCGCGCCGCGCGAACACCGCCTCGAACAGCCGGCGCTTGTCGGTGAAATAGTAGTGCATCAGGGTCGTGTGCACGCCGCACTTCTGCGCCACATCGCCCAGCGTCACTCCATTCAGTCCGTGTTTGGAGAACAGATACTCGGCCGCGTCCAGCAACCGCTCGAGGGTCTCGGCGCGCTGCTCCGCCCGGGTGAGCGGCTTTCGCCTGCCATTAGCATGACTTGCCATCTGCGAAACCATCTACGGGAGAACGGTTCCGGAAGATTAGCATCGATTGGCTATTTGCACTCGATGCGGGCAACCCTGGCGTTCCTGAGAATGTCGGGTTCGAATAGCGGGGCTGGGTCGGAGGCCATGTAGCAATGGTCATTGAGCCAGTAGACCTGGCCGCCTCCTTCCGTTCGATAGGATTCACCGCGGTAATGCGGTGACGAGCGAGAGGGTACACCCGGCGTAATCGCGCTTTGTCCGCCAGCGGGGAAGCCGAAGGAAATGCGCCTCGGGGGCTCGAGAATCCGGGCCACGGACCGGCTTGCTTCAGCTTTCCAGTCGATTGCGGGGCCACTCGGTCTGATCGCAGCGATGGCGGGCGGAGAAATGGTGATCGGCAGCGCGGCAACGGCTTGAGCAGGGGTCGCTTGGAGCGGCGGAGGCGGGAACGGTGATCGCGGGCGCGCGGGACGCTTGAGAAACACAGCCGTGATCGGGATGACGGTGGGAAAGGACAGACTGATCGATCGCGATCTGCTCAACAGCACGCCGATCACCAGAGCGTGAACGCCTGCCACCGCGACCAGGACCAGGCCGCGGCTCATATTCGGCGTCCGAAGCGTTTCCACGCTGTCGCCTCCCGGAAATGCGCGCGGAGCCAGCTCCGCCTCACCAGGGGTCTCAGCATGGGACCGGAGCGCCATTCGTTTGGTTCCCTCGATCTCCTTTGCCGGCCCCAACGGTATCGCTCGCCCGCGCCGCCCCATCACCGCCCGTTGCTATGAACGCCGTGGACTCTGCGGCAGTTCGACGAGGCGTCGGGCCGCTCATCAATCACGTGGCTCATGACGTGCCTTCGTTCTTGACCCCTCCGCAATCAATGATGCGACTGTGACACAGGTCTCAGGTCGCCGGATCAATGTTTTGACCTGTTCGCTGGGCGACTCCGCGCGTTCGACTAGTCTTGAGCTCCAAATTGCCGGCTCGAAAGAGGTTTGCGGCGATGGCCGACATGCCTGATCGAATTTCAACTGCGGACACTGCGCTCAACCGCCGCCTTCAGCGCTTGGGACTCGAGAGCCACGAGGACTCGTGGATAGACCGCTACGTGCTGTGCGATCACCTGGTCAGCCCGCAAGCGGCCCTGCCGCGTCAGAAGTTCGAGGCGACCGCACGCTTCATCCGCGATCTCGTCGCGCACCGCTGGGCACGTACGCGGCTATCGCGAGCCGTGGAAAAGCCCAAGCGCGTGTACTACCTGTCCATGGAGTTCCTCCTGGGACGGTCGTTGCGCAACAACATGATGAACCTGGCGGCCGAGCCGACCGTGCGCCACGCGATGCAAGATGAAGGCTGGGATCTCGAGGCACTCATCGAGGAGGAGCCCGACGCCGGCCTCGGCAATGGCGGTCTAGGGCGTCTCGCGGCGTGTTTCATAGACTCACTCGCGACTCTGCAGTACCCGGCGATCGGCTACGGGCTCCGTTACGAATACGGCATCTTCCGCCAGGGCATCGAAAACGGTTGGCAGATGGAGCGCCCCGACGACTGGCTGCACAACGTCGATCCGTGGGAAGTGAAGCGGCCCAACCGGACTTACGTGGTGCCTCTCAACAGCTCATTCGTGCTGCAGGGCGCCGGCATCACCGTGCAGCGCAACCGTCCGTCGAGCCTGCTCGGCATCGCTTACGACCGGCCCGTGGTCGGTTACGGCGCCCACTGCATCAATACGCTGCGCCTATGGGCGGCCGTGGCGCCGAACTCGCTCGATTTTGCCGAGTTCTCCCACGGCGACTTCGCCGGCGCGGTAATGCAGAGCGTCGCCGCCGAGTCGCTCACCCGCGTACTTTATCCGGACGACTCCACGCTCGCGGGGCGAGCTTTGCGCTTCCTGCAGCAGTATTTTCTCGTGAGTTGCTCTCTGCAGGACATCATCGCGCGCTTCAGCGAGGACGGCAGCGACTGGTCCAAGCTTCCCGACCGCGCCGCCATCCAGATGAACGACACGCACCCGGCGCTCTCGGTCGCGGAGCTGATGCGCCTGCTGCTCGACGAGGCGCGTCTTTCCTGGAGCGACGCCTGGGATCTGACGGTGCGCACGCTCGCCTATACCAACCATACGTTGCTGCCGGAAGCGTTGGAGCGCTGGCCCGTCGAGCTCTTCGAGGTGCTCATTCCGCGGCATCTCGAGATCATCTACGAGATCAATCATCGCTTTCTCGCTGACGTTCGTCGACTGTTTCCCGGCGACGCCGGCCGAGTGCAGCGCATGAGCCTCATCGAGGAGGGTCCCGTCAAGAAGGTACGCATGGCGCACCTCGCGGTTCTTGGCTCGCACAGCACCAACGGTGTCGCCGCCATCCACTCGGAGCTGCTCAAGACCCGTGTTTTGCCGGACTTCGGCGCGATGTTCCCGGCTCGCTTCAATAACAAAACCAACGGCGTGACACCGCGTCGGTGGCTGCAGCAGGCCAACCGCGCCCTGTCGGAGCTGATTACACGCACCATCGGCCCCTCCTGGATTACAGACCTGGCGGAGCTGCGCGATCTCCTGTATTTCATCGACGATCCCGCCTTCCGCGAGGAATTCCGCGCGGCCAAGCGTACAGCAAAGCTGGCGTTCGCCAGCTGGCTCAAGGCGAGCTCCGGGCACGTCGTCAACCCCGATGCGATTTTCGACGGTCACGT
>Ga0335075_10003792_pt1 | contig 23796 bp, 23 predicted proteins | sample Lox_Sample_24_FD_206723 | JGI IMG/M metagenome (GOLD analysis project Ga0335075, IMG submission 206723) | Soil microbial communities from Loxahatchee National Wildlife Refuge, Florida, United States - Lox_Sample_2.4 | ecosystem: Environmental > Terrestrial > Soil > Wetlands | place: USA...
ATCGACTGTTCCGTTTTCTCGTCGAACAGATGGGTTTCACGGCCATTGCGCTCGAATCGGGATTCACCGAGGCAGGCAAGGTAGATCTCTTTGTGGCGGGCGGCCCGGGAAATGCGCAAGACGTCGCCCGCGCCGGGTTGACGAGTGGCTTCGAGCGCTTCATCGAGAATCGGGACCTGATTCAGTGGATGCGGGACTATAATGTGACTGCGGCTGCGACAGGGCGCCGCAAATTGCACTTCTACGGCATTGACATGAGCGCAGGCGCAGGCCGCATCAGTGGGCCGCGGCGTGCCCTCGACGATGCACTCGTGTTCCTTTCCCGTGCCGACCCGATGACCGCCGGGAGCATCCGCTCCTGGCTGGACAACGGCCTGCCAGGAGTGGCCGATGATGAAGTCGCGGCCCTGCCCGCCGCGACGCTGGCGACGCTGGACCGCGGCATTACGGCGATTGGCAACGCGATGAAGTCGAACCGCGACGGCCTCATTGCGCGCAGCTCCCCGGAAGCGTACCGCCGGGCGCTGCACGAGCTCGCCGTGGCACGGCAGATCGAAAACTATCTGGGCCTGATGGGGCGGATGGGCCCTGGAAGCGGCCTGTCCGATGCCGGCCCGTTGATGGGAACGCGCGACCACGCGATGGCAGAGAATGTGCGCTGGGCGGTCGAGAACGAGGGGCCGGGCGGCCGTCTGCTGGTGTTCGCTCACGATGCTCACGTCCTGAACTGGAAGCTTGCGGGCGGCATCTTTGATGCGGTCCGTGAGCCACCGGTCATGATGGGCTCGTACCTGCGCAGTGTGTATGGAAAGGACCTCGTCATCATCGCGACGAGCAGCGCGTGGGCGTCGGCGCAGCTTCCTGCCCCCGAGCCGGTCGAAGACAGTATCGACAGTGTCCTGGCTCGAATCGGCCTGCCGGCCCTGATGCTCGACTTGAGCACGGCGCCGGAGAACAAGGCGGCGCAGGCGTGGCTATCGAAGCCACAGGCCCTGCACGCCAACCTGTCGAGCCACATCATGATCACTCCAGCGACCGCAGTCGATGCCTTCTATTTTGTGGACAGATTGACACCGGCGCGCGGCGCCCCGCTCGCCGGCCGTCTGCTGAATGAGTTCGAGAATCATCGTGAAACTATGCTGGCGTTTTTCGGTGTCGCGGTCCTGTCCGCAGTGGCGTGGGGCGTGCATCAGCGACGGCAGCGAATGGTGCGGATGTAACCTGCAAGCCCAGCGTCTCCGGTGATGTCGAGGCCGCCCCTGCGGCATTCCGCCAGATCGCGCCAGGTGCCGATCGAAAATGCCCTCTGAGAAGGGATAGTGTCTATAGAGCAGGACCGTCGATGAAAAAACTTCCGCCACCCGCGCAAGCCAGCTGGGCCGCCGGCACGATCTTCACCCTCGGGCACTCCACGCTGCCGATAGAACAATTCGTCGCGCTGCTGCAGGCCTACGGCATCGAGCAGCTCGCCGACATCCGTACCGTACCGCGTTCGCGCCACAATCCCCAGTTCAATGCCGATGCGCTCGCGCACAGCCTGCACGCTGCACACATTGCATATGAAGCCATGCCGGAACTCGGGGGATTGCGCCGCCCGCTGCGCGACTCCCCGAACGCCGGCTGGCGCAACACGAGTTTTCGCGGCTACGCCGATTACATGCAAACCGTGGAGTTCCAGAACGCGGTCGACGCGCTGGTGCGGATGGGCCGTGCGAAGCGCAGCGCGATCATGTGCGCCGAATCGGTGCCCTGGCGCTGCCATCGCTCGCTGGTGGCCGATGCCTTGGAGGTGCGCGGCGTCGCGGTCGTGGAGATCATGACGCAGAGCAATTATCGCATGCATGCGCTTACGCCCTTTGCGCATGTCGACGGGCTTACCATCACCTATCCACCCGAACAGCCGGATCTGCTGTGACTGAGAGCCTGGCTCAGCGATAGTCCACGCGTGCGCGCCGCCGTCGCGCCCACGCTGCAATCCAGGCGACGCCGGCAGCTGCAATCAGCACATAGCCCGCCCAGTGCGGTTGTGCGCGCAGCGCCATCCACAGCACCGCCGCCAGCCCCAGCACCGCGCCGATCAGCACACGGTCGCCCGAGTGGATTTGCGCGCTGATCTCGCGGCGCATGCGCTCCAGCTCGCTCATGTCCACCGGGATGCGCAGGCGCTGATCCTGCGCGCGCTCGAGCGTGCGCTGCGCGAGCGGCGGCAGCATGCGGGCGATCTCCAGGATGTCGGGCCAGCCGCGCTTCAGATCCCGCCACAGGCTGCGCGGGCTGATGCGCTCGTGCATCCAGCGGCGCAGAACCGGACTGGCCGTCTGCCAGATGTCGAGCTCCGGATAGAGCTGACGGCCCAGTCCCTCGACGTTCAGCAGCGTCTTTTGCAGCAGCAGCAGCTGCGGCTGAATCTGGCCATCGAAGCGCCGCAACGCCTCGAACAGGCGCAGCAGCACGGTGCCGAAGGAGATCTCCTTGAGCGGACGGTCGAAGATCGGTTCGCAGATGGTACGCACGGCCGACTCCATCTCATCGATGCGCGTGTGCGGCGGGACCCAGCCCGACTGCACGTGCAGGGTCGCGACGCGACGGTAGTCGCGATCGAATACGGCCAGGAAATTCTCCGCGAGATAGTGCTGGTCGCGCAGATCGAGCGTACCGACGATACCGAAGTCAACGGCCGCGTAGCGCGGCTGCGAGGGATTCTCCACCAGCACGAAGATGTTGCCCGGGTGCATGTCGGCATGAAAGAAGTTGTGACGGAAGACCTGCGTGAAGAAAATCTCCACGCCGTTTTCCGCCAGGCGGCGGAAGTCCACGCCCGATTCGCGCAGGCGCGCGATGTCGCCGATCGGCACACCGTGGATGCGCTCGAGCACCAGCACCTCGGTGCGGCAGTAATCCCAGTAGACCTCGGGCACATACAGCAGCGGTGAGGCGGCGAAATTACGCCGCAGCTGCGAGGCGTTGGCGGCCTCGCGCATCAGATCGAGCTCATCGGTGATGGTCTTCTCGTACTCGCGCACGATCTCCAGCGGCCGCAGGCGCCGGCTCAGCGGCCACCAACGCTGCGCCATGCCCGCGATGGTGTAGAGCACCTCGATATCGAGTGCCACCATGGCGTGCATGCCGGGACGCAGCACCTTGACGATGACCTGCCGCCCGTCGGGCAGCTCTGCGGTGTGCACCTGCGCAATCGAGGCGGCGGCCAGCGGCACCTCGTCAAAGGCGCGCAGACGCACGCCGAGCGGCTCTCCCCAGGCGCGCTCGATGATGTCGCGCGCGATCGCCCCCGGGAACGGCGGCACCTTGTCCTGCAGTTTCGCGAGCTCGTCGGCGATATCGTCTGGCAGCAGGTCACGTCGCGTGGAGAGCGCCTGGCCAAACTTCACGAAGATGGGTCCGAGCTCCTCGAGTGCCAGGCGCAGCCGCTCGGCGCGGGTGCTCGCCGAGCGACGCTGGAACCAGGTCCACCAGGAGATCAGGAAAACGAAGCGCAGCGGCCGATACAGATGTGTCGCACGCACCAGGTCGTCCAACCCATGACGTACCAGCACGCGCTGAATGCGCACCAGCCGCAGCAGCACCCGCAGCCGAATCCGCGACCGCATCAGGCAGGCCCTGAATCGTCCGTCAGGCCTCCCAGCCGGTGCAGCAGGCTGTCCAGTCGTGCCTCGAGCCGATCGAGCTGCTCGCGCGCCTGCTCCACCCCGCGCAGGTAGTGCTCGGCCTCCTGGCGCGACACCAGATCGGCACTCTCGTGCGCCAGATACTCCGCGACGTTGCGCAGGGAGGTGTCGGCGGCCTGGCGTGCCGTGTCGGCAGCGCTGCGCGCCGCGCCCATGATCACGTGCGCGGCGCTGCGGCCAAGCACGCCGGAGAGCGTGTGCTCCAGGTCCGGCGCCAGCAGCAGCGCCAGCTCACGATAGCGCTGCGCGAGCTGCGCATCGCCTTCGATGCGCACATCGCCGCGGCGGATGACGCCCTCGGCGTCCGAGAGCAGCGCCGCGAGCGACAGCGGCGCGCCGATCAGACGCGCCGCCGCGGGCGTGCCTGCGGTGGCATCGGTGGACACCAGGTGCAGTGCGGTGCCGTTAGATTGCAGGATGAGCGGCTGCTCCTGCCAGGGCGTGCCTTCGATCAGCACCGCCAGCGGCCGGCCGGTGAGCGTAGTGAGCAGCTCACGCGCGCGCGTGGATTCTGCGTGCGCGCGCATTGAGGCGCGCGCGAGCGTGCGATCAATCAGCGATTCGATCCATCCCATGCTAATGCCGGTAACCGCGGTGCAGGGCGACGATGCCACCCATGAGGTTGTGATAGCGGCAGCTGCCAAAGCCGGCGCACTCCATCATCTCCAGCAGTGTCTGAGGATCAGGATGGCGGCGGATGGACTCGGCCAGATAGCGATAGCTGTCCGCATCGCCCGTCACCATCCGCCCCAGCCGCGGCAGCACCGCAAAGGAATAGAAGTCGTAGAGGCGCGCGAAGGCACCGCCACCGGGCGGTGCAAATTCCAGCACCAGCAGCTGCCCGCCGGGTCGCAGCACGCGATGCATCGCAGCCAGCGCCGCCGGCTTGTCGGTGACGTTGCGAAGTCCGAAGCCGATGGTCACACAATCAAAACTGCCATCCGGAAACGGCAGCTGCTCGGCATCGGCTTGCACATAACGCACGTTGCCCACCCAGCTCCGATCGGTGAGGCGCTCGCGCCCGTGCTGCAACATGGCACCATTGATATCGGTCAGCACCACCAGGCCCTCGAGGCCCACCTGGCGCGCCAGACCCTCGGCAAGATCGCCGGTGCCGCCGGCAACATCCAGCGCACGGCCGCCGCGGCGCAACCCCGTAAGGCTCAGCGCGAAGTGCTTCCATAGCCGGTGTGTGCCGCCCGACATCAGATCGTTCATCAGGTCGTAGCGGTCTGCCACGGAATCGAACACGCGGCGCACGCGCTGCGCCTTCTCCTCCCAGGCTACGTCCTGGAAGCCGAAATCGGCGCTGCGGGGAGTATTGGAGCTCATGCGTACTGGTGCGAAGGCGTCATAACCGCATTCTATCGCCCGTGCCGGCTCCTGCGCCGCTTTGCGCCGCCGCGGGCGCTGACGCCGCGCCCCCGTTTGAGAGGACCAAATTCGTCCCGTATGGGCTGAACGCCACGGGTACCCGTGCCATCGGCGAGCCTCTGCTTTGGTTGCATTAAAGCGCTGGCATTCTGCACCGAATTCGCCCACAATCGGCCGCCGGTTGAGGCCCGCAGGGCCCGACCGAGTGGGGGTCTTGTGAAGATTTGGCCGGGCATTTAGCCCGGCCTTTCTTTTTTGGGGGTCGCTCCGGACGCTGGCCGCGGTGGCGTCTGCTGCGCAGGGGCCTGGCGCGCGGCCTGTGCCAGCCGGCGTTGATACTCGCGCCAGCGCTGCTCGCGCTGCGTCGAGAGCTGATGCAGGTACTTCCAGGTGTAAAGTCCGCTGTCGTGGCCATCATCGAACACCAGCCGCACCGCGTACTGTCCAACCGGCTCTACGCGCAGGATCTGAACATTCTCCTTGCCGAGCACCAGCACGCCCTCGCCGGGACCATGCCCCTGAACTTCAGCGGACGGTGAATTCACGCGCAGGTATTCAAACGGCAGCGCATACGTCGTCGCATCGTCGAAGCGCAGCTCCAGTACGCGGGATTGGCGGCGCAGCGTGATCTGCTCGACCAGTATTTCACTCATAAATTTGATGGGCTCCCGGCCGGCAGGTGATTCGCTTCCCGCCGGCTGATTTGCTATACAGGGCGGTGGGGGTTGTGCATGAAACCGACGGACACTGCAGATCCAAATTATTACCATCGGGTCGTCGATTGCCAGTGGGCATGTCCTACTCACACCGATGTGCCCGAGTACATCCGCCTCATCGCGCAGGGGCGCTACGCGGATGCATACCTGCTCAATCGTTCCTCGAATGTCTTTCCCGGCATCCTCGGCCGCGTCTGCGATCGCCCCTGCGAGCCTGCCTGCCGGCGTGGCCGCGTGGAAGACAAGCCGGTGGCGATCTGCCGCCTCAAGCGCATCGCCGCGGACCTCAAGGGCGATCTGGACGGGCGGCTGCCGCGCGCGCCCGCGAGCGGTAACGGCAAGCGCATCGCCTGCATCGGCGCCGGGCCTGCCTCGCTGACGGTCGCAAACGATCTGGCGCCGCTGGGCTACGAGGTCACGATCTTCGAGCAATACGGCGTCCCGGGCGGACTGATGCGCAGCAATATCCCCGCGTTCCGTCTGCCGCAGAGCGTGCTGGATGAGGAGATCGGCATGATCCTCGATCTGGGGGTCACGCTGCGGCTGAGTCATCCCATCAGCAGTCTGCGCCGCCTGCTCGAGGAGGGCGGCTTCGATGCCGTGTTCGTCGGCACCGGCGCACCCAAGGGCAAGGAGCTCGAGCTGCCGGGCCGGCACGACACCGATCGCATCCACATCGGCATCAGCTGGCTGGAATCGGTCGCCTTCGGACACATCGGCAGCATCGGTGAGCGCGTGCTGATCATTGGGGTGGGCAACACCGCGATGGATTGCTGCCGCACCTCGCTGCGATTGGGCGCGCAGAGCGTCAAGGTCATGGCGCGCAAGCCGCGCGGCTTCTTCAAGGCCTCCGACTGGGAGCTGGAGGATGCCGAGGAGGAGCACGTTGAGATCATCGTGAACCACGCGCCCAAGTCCTTCGTCATCGAAGCCGGGCGGCTCACGGGGATGCGCTTCGAGCAGATGGAATACACCATCGAGGGCGGCAGGATCCTCTCCGAGCGCGTGCTCGGGGAGATCATCATCCCGTGCGACGATGTGATTCTCGCCATCGGGCAGGAGAACGCCTTTCCGTGGATCGAGCGTGACATCGGCGTGCAGTTCAATCGCTGGGAGCAGCCGCAGGTCGATCCAACGACCTTCGAGTCCACGCGGCCCGGCGTGTTCTTCGGCGGTGATGCCGCGCAGGGGCCCAAGAACATCATCTGGGCGGTCGAGCACGGCCATCAGGCGGCGCTGTCGATCGACAAACGCTGCCGCGGCGAGCCGCTCGGGCAGCGACCGGCGTCGCATTTGACGCTCTCGAGCCGCAAGATGGGCATGCACGAGTGGGCCTATAAGAATGATTACGCATCGCTCGAACGGCGGCTGATGCCGCACGTGTCGCTCAAGGAGCGCTTCAAGAAGATCAATATCGAAGTGGAGCTCGGCTTTACCGTCGAGCAGGCTGCCCAGGAGGCGCAGCGCTGCCTCAACTGCGACGTGCAGACCGTCTTCGAGTCACGCCTGTGCATCGAATGCGACGCCTGCGTGGACGTCTGCCCGGTGGATTGCCTGACCATCACTGCGGCAGAGGACCAGCAGCAGCTGCTGGATCGGCTGCGGGTGCCGGCGCTCGAGCCGACGCAGCCGCTGTTCGTCTCCGCGCCACTGCAGCAGACGGGGCGGCTCATGGCGAAGGACGAGAATCTCTGCGTGCACTGTGGACTGTGCGCCGAGCGCTGTCCGACCGCCGCCTGGGACATGCAGAAGTCGACGCTGTTCTGGCCGCGGCTTGCATGTGGATCGGACACCGGCAGATAGTGAAGCTGACAGGAACAGACGAGGGACATCCATGTCGGGCAACCGTACCGCCGAGCGCACGGTAGATCGCACCAACGATTTCGTCATCAAGATCGCCACGGTGAACGGCACCGGCTCGGCGAGCGCCAACGGACTGCTGATGAAGGCGATCTTCCGCAGCGGCGTGCCGGTGGTCGGCAAGAACTACTTTCCATCCAATATCCAGGGCCTGCCCACCTGGTACGAGATCCGCGTGACGCGCGAGGGGCACCGCGCCCGCCATGGCAATGTCGATATCATGGTGGCGCTCAATGCCGAGACTTACGCACGCGATCTGACCGAGGTCGTCTCGGGCGGCTATTTCATCTACGACAGCACCTGGCCGCGCGCCTCGCTCACGCGGCGCGATGACATCACCGTGCTCGGCGTGCCGCTGGCGCGCATGTGCAACGAGCAGTTTCAGGGCGTGCGCACGCGCATCCTGATGAAGAACATCTGTTACGCCGGGGTGCTCGCGGCGCTGTGCAATCTGGATCTGGACATCATCCGCGCACTGCTGGCCGAGACTTATGCGAAGAAGCCGCAGCTCGTGGACGCCAACATGCAGGCGATCCAGCTGGGCTTTGACTATGCGCGCGAGCATTTCAGCTGTCCGCTGCCGCTGTCGGTCAGCAAGATGGAGGCCACGCGCGGGCACATCGTCATTGACGGCAACACCGCCGCGGCGCTCGGCTGCGTCTACGCCGGCGCCACCGTGGGCGCGTGGTATCCGATCACGCCCTCGACATCGCTGATGGACGCCTTCAAGGGCTTCTGCGAGCGGCTGCGCGCCGATTCGGCCAGCGGGCGCAAGAACTACGTCATGATCCAGGCCGAGGACGAGCTGGCGTCCATCGGCATGGTGGTGGGGGCGAGCTGGAATGGGGCACGCGCCTTTACGGCCACCTCCGGCCCCGGCATCTCCCTGATGCAGGAATTTCTCGGGCTTGCCTACTACGCCGAGATACCCGCGGTCATCTTCGACATCCAGCGCGTCGGCCCCTCCACCGGCATGCCCACGCGCACCCAGCAGTGCGACATCCACTCCGCCGCCTACGCCTCGCATGGCGATACGCGTCAGGTGTGCCTGTACCCGGCCAGTCCCGAAGAATGCTTCCACATGGCCGCGACCGCGTTCGACCTGGCCGAGCGGCTGCAGACCCCGGTGCTGGTGCTATCGGATCTGGACATCGGCATGAACGACTGGATGTGTCCGGAGTTCCATTGGGATGAGAGTTACCGTCCCGACCGGGGCAAGGTGCTCGATGCCGCGCAGCTCGATCGCATCGAGCGTTTCTGGCGCTTCTATGACCATGACGGCGATGGCATCCCGCAGCGCACGCTCCCGGGCGTGCACGCCAAGGGTGCCTACTTCGCCCGCGGCTCGGGGCACAACCAGTACGGCGGCTACACCGAGGATGCGCGCGACTATCAGATCGTCGTCGATCGGCTGCGCAAGAAGTGGATGACCGCGGCTCATCTGGTGCCGCGCGCGCTCATCGAACAGGACGAGCGCTGCGATGTGGGCATCGTCTCGCTCGGCAGCTGCGACGGCGCGGTACGCGAAGCGCGCGCCCAGCTGTCCGCGCGCGGTATCCATACCAATTATCTGCGCGTGCGCGCCTTCCCATTCGGCGAGGAAGTTGAAGCCTTTCTGCAGGCGCACCGCATGCTCTTCGTCGTCGAGCAGAACCGCGATGCGCAGCTGCGCTCGCTCCTGATTCTGGAGACCGCCGTCGACAAGAGCCGACTGCGCTCGATCCTGCATTACAACGGCTTGCCCATTCCCGCCAGCTACATCGCCGAGGGTGTCGCCGCAGTGATCGCCCCGGCACGCCCAACCGCGCAGCTGGTCGGCTAACGGAGTGCCACATGTCCTTCATGCCCAAGCCCAAGGTCACTCATCCGCAGCTGCCGCAGAACGCGCTCGGCCTCACCCGGCGCGACTACGAGGGCGCCAACTCGACTCTGTGCGCCGGCTGCGGGCATGACTCCATCACCGCGGCGCTGATCGAGGCCTGCTGGTCGCTCTCGCTCGAGCCGAAGAACATCGTCAAACTCTCCGGTATCGGCTGCTCTTCCAAGACCACGGCCTACTTCGTCAGCGGCGGCCACGGCTTCAACTCCGTGCATGGGCGCATGCCCTCGATCGCCACCGGCGCGAGCGCCGCGAACCGCGCCCTGCACTACATCGGTATCTCCGGGGATGGCGATACGCTGTCGATAGGGCTCGGACAGTTCTGCCACGCCATCCGTCGCAATCTCGACATGCTCTACATCATCGAGAACAACGGCGTCTACGGCCTCACCAAGGGGCAGTTCTCCGCCTCAGCCGATGTCGGCACGCGCGCCAAGAAGGGCGAGGTCAACCAGTCCCCGCCAATCGATCCGGTGCAGCTGGCCATCACGCTCGGGGCTTCGTTCGTTGCCCGCAGCTTCTCGGGCGACAAACCGCAGCTCGTGCCGCTGCTGCAGGCAGGTATCGCGCATCGCGGCTTTGCACTGGTTGACGTAATCTCACCGTGCGTGACATTCAACGATCACGAAGGCTCGACCCGCAGCTACGCTTATACGCGTGAGCATTACGAGGAGGCGGTGCACGCCGACTTCGTGCCACCGGCCGAGCAGATCGCGGTGGACTATGAGCCGGGCACCGCCCAGAGCGTGACGATGCACGACGGCAGCAGGCTGCTGCTGCGTAAGATCGCGGAAAACTACGATCCCACCGATCGCGCTGCCGCTCTTCAGGCCATCCAGCAGCACGCTGCGCGCCAGGAGTTTCTGACCGGGCTGCTCTACGCCGGCAGCGGCGTGGCGGATTTTCATGAGCTGAACGCAACGCCGGATCAGCCGCTGAACGCGCTACCCTACGAGCGCCTCAATCCCGGGCCGCAGGCCCTGGCGCGCACGCTGGCGCGATTTCGCTGAGCGGCGCGCCGCACTCCTGCCCCGGCCGCCACGCTGTCGGCCGGCCGTGATAGTTGTGACAGTTGCATTACCGGGACGTGCAGGACTCGTCCGATTTTCACGGCCGCCTCGCAGCACTCACAATACCTCCCATAAATCACCATCCCTACATTGGGTGCCGGACCGATGCATTGTCATGCGTGCCAGGCAGATTAATCCTTACTAAGGAAAGCGCTCGCCTGGGGAACTTCCCGTTCGCGGCGCCGTCAGTTCGATCGATAGGCGTTGGCCGCGCCTGCCCGGGTCGCAACGGATCCGGACTCGGCTGACACAGGGAGGATCCGGATGAATCATCGTTACTTCCTGCCTCCCCAGCGTGATGCCGGAGCAGCTGCGACCCTCAGATATCCACCTTACGTTCCCACGTTGAAGATCAACGATCCGGCGGCCCGCGCCATGACGGATTTTCACCACGCCGCCGCACCGATGGTTCATGAGGATCTGGATCTGCAGCACGCGCTCGATGAGATGTTCCGGCTCGGGACCCGGGCCTTCCTCGTGCTGCGCGAAGGCGTGGTCACCGGACTGATGTCGGTGGAGCAGGCGCAGCCGGCTGCGGGGGCACGGCGGGTCGCTGACGTCATGACCCCCGCCGCGCAGGTGCCGGCGGTGGACTGGCAGATCATCGAGGAGTCGCGCGTGGGCGACCTGGTGGACATCTTCCAGGGCAGCGGCGCGCTGCACCTGCTGGTACTGGAGAACGAAAACTCGCAGCTCGCCGCCGTGCGCGGGCTGATACACCGTGAGCGCCTGGAACGCCAGCTCGGCACGCGCTGGGCCCAGACGGAACTGGCCTCGACGCGCCGGCCGGCGCTGCGCTGAGGCGCTTAGCCGCCGTTGCCCGGACGAACGGCGCTGCCGGCGCTCCGGCTGTGCCCTCGCGCCGCGCTACCACGCTCCTCGGGGCGTGCGTGACTGAACAACTCGACGATTTCGCGGTTGAATGCCGGCAGATCGTCCGGCTTGCGACTGGTCACGAGGTTGCCGTCGACGACCACTTCCTGGTCGACCCAATTGGCACCGGCATTGCGCAGATCGGTCTGCAGCGAGGGCCAGGAGGTCATGCGATGGCCGCGCACGGCCCCGGACTCGATCAGCGTCCAGGGGCCATGGCAGATCGCGGCGACCGGCTTGTCGGCGTCGAAAAAAGCCTTCACGAACGCGACCGCACGCGGCTCCATGCGCAGGTGATCCGGGTTCATGACGCCCCCGGGCAGCACCAGCGCGTCGTAATCCTTCGGGTCGGCATCCTCCAGAGTGGCATCCACACCGACCTCATCGCCCCAGTCCTTCGTTTTCCAGCCGCGGATACGGCCGGCCTTGGGGGCGACGACTTCGGTGTCGGCGCCGGCATCCTGCAGCGCCTTGCGCGGCTCGGTGAGCTCCACCTGCTCGAAGCCGTCGGTCGCGAGAATGGCGATCTTGACCCCTTCCAGACTTCGCTGCGCCATGAGTATCTCCCGGGAATCAGTCCGCGAGTCGCGGAGCAAGAGGAGCATTCTCGATGACTGTCGCGCGCGGGGCACGGAGCGGGCCGCGGATGTTACGATCGGACGGCGCTGACGGCGGTTCCAAACAAGGAGAAAATCATGCGGGCGCTGGGCCGGCCGGGATGCTGGGGCGCGGGCGCACTGCTCGCGATGGGCACGATGGGTGCGGGGCTTGCGCTGGCGGCGCTGCCGACGATGCAGCGGGCCATCGTGCAGGTGAACCAGGGCGGGCAGGCCGTGCTGCAGCTGCAGAGCGTGCCGGTGCTCGCGCCGCGCCAGGGCGAGGTGCTGGTGCAGGTATTCGCCGCAGCGATCAACCCGGCGGACTGGAAATCGCGTGACAGCGGCAGCGGTGCTGCGCCCCTCATTCCCGGCTTCGATGTTGCCGGCCGCGTAGCAGCCGTGGGCGCAGGCGTCAGCACGCTCAAGGTGGGCGAGGCGGTGTTCGGTGTAACCGGTCGCGGCGATGTCGGGGGATTGAACGGCGCCTACGCGCAGTACGTCGTGATTCCGGCCGGCGATCTGGTCGCCAAACCGCACAATGTGACTTATGCGCAGGCCGCCGGGCTGGGAGTGGCGACGCTGGCGGGGGTGCGCATCGTGGACCAGGCGCACGTGCGGCGAGGCGAGCGCGTGCTCATCACCGGCGTCGCCGGCGGTGTCGGCAGCGCTGCCGCGCAGGCGGCGATCGCGCGTGGCGCGCTGGTCATCGGGACTGCCTCGGCACGCCATGTGGCGTACCTGCATCGGCTCGGGGTGAGCGAGGTCATCGATTACACACAGGGTGATTGGGCGCAGCGCGCGCGTGCCGCCGCGCCGCAGATCGTGCTCGATACGGTCGGGGCGGACACGGCGCGCGCGGCATTTGCGCTGGTGGCGCGCGGCGGTACGTTCGTCAGCGTCGGCACGCACGATTACACCCCGGAGCGTTGCGCGGCCAGCGGCGTGATCTGCCCAGCGGGCGGGTCGGTCGTCGGGGGACCGGTACCCACTGCGGTGCTGCTGCGTGAAACCGCCGAGCTTGCGGGCGCCGGCAAGCTGACGGTGCACGTCGACCGGATCTATCCGCTGGCTCAGGCGGCTGCCGCGCAGGCGTTCAACCGCGCGGGACATACGGAAGGCAAGGTGGTGCTCGCGATCGGCGTCGTGGCCGGCAGTCGTTGAGACCGGTTCCGCTTCGGCCACAGTCCTCCGGGGCAGTGCTGGCCCCGCCACTGGCTTCGGCGCGCCCGAATCAATAGACTGCGCGCGCGCCGCCAGGGCGCATTCAGGAGAGCGTGAGTGGGCAAGGGTGACATGAAGACGCGGCGCGGCAAGATCTACCGCGGCAGTTTCGGCAAGAGCCGTCCCAAACAGCCGGCGAAGAAAACGGCGGCCAAAGGCGCCGGCAGCGGCAAGAAGTAGGCCGCGCGGCCCGGCGGGAGCGCTGCTCCCGCGGGCCTAGAGCATACGGGCTAGAGGATGTAGCGGCTGAGGTCCTCGTCCTTCGCCAGATCTCCGAGGTGCTCGTCGACGTATTTCGCGTCGATCCTCAGCGCCGACTCGGCGCGCTCGCTGGCATCGAAGGATACCGACTCGAGCAATCGCTCCATCACGGTATGCAGCCGTCGCGCGCCGATGTTCTCGGTGCGCTCATTGACCTGCCAGGCAATCTCCGCGAGGCGGCGAACGCCATCGGGCGCGAACTCCAGCGACACTTTCTCCGTACCGAGCAGCGCCCGGTACTGCGCGGTCAGCGAGGCGTCGGGCTCGGTCAGAATGCGCACGAAATCCTCGACCTTGAGCGAATCGAGCTCCACGCGGATCGGAAAGCGCCCCTGCAGCTCCGGAATCAGGTCCGCCGGGCGCGAGGTATGAAACGCCCCCGAGGCGATGAACAGCACGTGATCGGTTTTGAGCGAGCCGTACTTGGTATTGACCGTGCAGCCCTCCACCAGCGGCAGCAGGTCACGCTGCACGCCCTCGCGTGATACGTCCGCGCCGATGGTCTCCTGCCGGCGCGTGATCTTGTCGATCTCGTCGATGAACACGATGCCGTTCTGCTCCGCATTGGTCAGCGCGCGGGTCTTGAGCTCCTCCTCGTTGATGAGCTTGCCGGCTTCCTCCTCGATCATGAGCTTGAGCGCCTCGCGTACTTTCACGCGCCGCGTGCGCGTGCGGTTGCCGCCGAGGTTGGAGAGCACCGATTGCAGCTGCTGCTGCATCTCCTCCATGCCCGGAGGGGCCATGATGTCCACGCCCATCGGCAGGGCGCGCACCTCGATCTCGATCTCGCGCTCATCGAGCTCGCCGCGTGCCAGCAGATCGCGCATTTTGTTGCGCGTCTCCGAGTCGCGCGCCGGGGCCGGCTCATCGGTGGAGAAGCCCATCATGCGCGGCTTGGGCAGCAGCGCATCGAGCACGCGTTCCAGCGCCGCCTCGCGCGCATTGCCGCGCACCCGCTCGAGCTCCTGCTCGCGCGTCATCTTGATGGCGACATCGGCGAGCTCCTTGATGATCGAGTCGACCTCGCGACCGACATAGCCGACCTCGGTGAACTTGGTGGCCTCCACTTTCACGAACGGCGCCTGCGCCAGGCGCGCCAGACGCCGCGCGATCTCGGTCTTGCCCACGCCCGTGGGACCGATCATCAGGATGTTCTTCGGCGTGATCTCCTGGCGCAGAGGCTCGCCGATCTGCATACGCCGCCAGCGATTGCGCAGGGCGATGGCCACGGCGCGCTTGGCGGCGTGCTGCCCGATGATGTGCTTGTCCAGTTCCTGGACGATCGCCTGGGGCGTCATGAGCCGAGCTCCTCGATGACGAGGTTGCGGTTGGTATAGATGCAGATGTCGGCAGCGATGCCGAGGGCGCGCTCGGTGATGCTGCGCGCATCCAGCTCGGTATTCTCGAGCAGGGCGCGTGCGGCCGACTGCGCGTAGGGGCCGCCCGAGCCGATCGCGACCGCGGCGTATTCGGGCTCGATGACATCGCCGTTACCGGACACCACGAACAGATTCTGCGGGTCGCCCACCAGCAGCAGCGCCTCCAGGCGTCGCAGGTAGCGATCCGCCCGCCAGTCCTTGGCGAGCTCGATCGCGGCGCGCGTCAGATTGCCGTACTTCGTGAGCTTGCCCTCGAAGCGCTCGAACAGCGTGAAGGCGTCGGCGGTGCCGCCGGCAAAGCCCGCCAGCACGCGTCCATCGGCGAGGCGCCGCACCTTGCGGGCATTGGCCTTCATCACGGTATTGCCGAGGGTGACCTGGCCGTCGCCGCCGAGGGCGATGGCGCCGTTACGGCGCACGGCGAGGATCGTGGTCGCATGGGGGTCGAAGGGTTGATGCATGGTCGGCTCCACCGCGGGCTCCTGTACAGTCAGCCGCGGCGTCGGGCACGCGGATGCGCTGCATCGTATGTGCGGGCCAGGTGCTGGAAATCAAGATGGGTATAGACCTGTGTCGTGCTGATGCTGGCGTGCCCGAGGAGTTCCTGCACGGCGCGCAGATCGTGACTGGATTCAAGCAGATGCGAGGCGAATGCATGCCGGAACATGTGTGGATGCACATGCAGCGGCACGCCCATGGCACGGGCGTGGGCGGCGATGCGCAGCTGCACGGCGCGCGCGCCCAGCGGCCGCCCGGCGCGGCCGATGAACACCGCCGACCCCTGCTCGCTCGAGGCGTCCTCGAAGGCGACGAGGCGCGCGCGCTCGCTGAGCCAGCCGATGAGCGCACGCACGGCGACGCTGCCGACCGGCACGATGCGCTCCTTGCGGCCCTTGCCCAGCACCCGCACCTGAGCCTCCGCGAGATTCAGGTCCTTCACCCGCAGTCCCAGGATCTCGGCCAACCGCAGGCCGCTGGAGTAGAGCAGCTCCATGAGCGCCAGATCGCGGATCTGCAGCGCATCGGCGGGCTTCAGCGACAGCAGCCGCGCCATCTGATCCACATCCAGCGTCAGCGGCAGGCGACGAGCGGCCTTGGGAGCGCGCACATCGAGCGCCACATTGTGCTGCACGACTCCCTCGCGCAGCAGGAACGCGAGAAAGCTGCGGACCGCGGCGAGCCGGCGCTGCACGCTGCGAGCGTCCAATCCCTGCGCATGGCTGCGCGCCGCGAAGCTGCGCACGTGCTGATGGTCGAGCCGCGGCCACTCGGCCACCTGCGCGCCGCGACACCAGGCGGCAAGCGCCGCGATGTCACGCCGATAGGCGCTGACCGTGTGGGGAGAGAGGCGCCGCTCGCTGGCGAGGTGCTGCTCGAAGCGCGCCAGCCACTCCAGCGCCTGCGGGCTCATCCGCTCGCCCGCGCCGCGCTCAATCGCGCGACAGCGCCTCGGTGACCAGCTCGCCGATGCGCGAGAGAAATTCGGTGCTCATGCCCGGATGAAATCGCTCCTGATCCACGCTGCCCAGCGCCAGCAGCCCCAGCGGTGGCTGCCCGCCGAGGGGCACGAGGGCGACCGAGCCGATACCCGCCGCCTCGCTGCCAAACAGGTAGTCGCGCTGGCTGTCGCGCAGCTGTCCGCAGCGCGGCTTGCAGGTGGCGAACAGCGCATCGAAGCTGCGGAACACCGCATCCTCGCTGCCGACATGACGCAGGAAGCGCTGCGAGGCCGCAGCCTCGCCCACGGGCTCGGGAGATGCCAGCAGCAGCAGGGCGTGGAAGGTGTCGAAGTCCTCGCGCAGGCTCGCCTCGATCTGCGCGATCGCGCCGGCGCGGGTCGTGGTCTTCAGCAGCCGGCAGGTGAAACGGTGGATCTTGTCGGCCAGCACGTTGTTGGCGCGCGCCACGCGCACGAACTCGGTCAGCTTCTGCTCCTGCGCCTGATATTTGTCACGCAGCACTTCCACCTGCCGCTCGATCAGCGAGACGGTGGTGCCATTGCGCGGGTGCTGCAGCCGCAGGCGCGCCAGCAGCTGCGGATGCCGCTCGAAGAATTCCGGATTCTGCTGCAGATACTGCGTGACGGACTCCTCGTCCAGTCCCTCCTCGGATAGTCCGCGCACCTGGTTGCTGCTCATCCTTATGGCTCCCTCAGATCTCGACGTGCCCTTCGAACGACTGCTGGGCGGGGCCCGTCAGCCAGACCGCCTCTCCCTCGCCATCCCAGTGTACGCTCAACGTTCCACCAGGCACATGCACCTGCACATCGGCGCCGAGCAGACCCAGATCGCGCCCAACGGCGACCGCCGCGCAGGCGCCCGTACCGCAGGCAAGGGTTTCCCCGACGCCGCGCTCGAAGACGCGCAGACGGATGGCCCCCGGGTCGAGCACCTGCATGAAGCCGACGTTCACCCGGCGCGGAAAATGCCGATCGTTCTGCAGATCGCGTCCGATGTGCTCCACCGGCGCGGTGGCGACGTCCGCCACGCGCAGCACCGCGTGCGGATTGCCGATGGATACGGCGCCGAATTCGATGTGCTCGCCGCCGACATCGAGCGAGTAGCTGGCCGCGCGCGCCGGTGCCACAAACGGCAGCGACCCCGGGGCGAAATCCGGTACGCCCATGCTCACGCTCACGCGCCCCCCGGCAAGGATCCGGGCCTGCAGCATCCCACCGCTGCTCTCGAGCGTCAGTGTCGAATCATCGCGCCGCCGCCGTCGTTGCAGCAGAGCCGCCACGCAGCGCGCGCCATTGCCACATTGCTCCACCTCGCCGCCGTCGGCATTGAAGATGCGGTAGAAGGCATCGGTTCCGGCACGTCGCGGCGGCTGCAGCACCAGTGCCTGATCGAAGCCGACGCCGGTGCGCCGGTCGGCGAGGGCGCGCCATTGCGCGGAGCTGGGCAGCGGAGCATCGGCGGGCAGGTCCAGCACGAGAAAATCGTTGCCGAGACCATGCATCTTGACGAAATCCAGGCGCATGCGTGGGGAGCATACCCCATCGGCGCCTGCCATCGCCTGGCGGGGCGTGCGCGCGGGCGCGGCACGCCGCGAAGATTACTGCGAGTCCGAGTCCTTGCAGGCCGCTTCCATCGCCATGCGATAGTTCACGCGCTGCTTCTCGGCCTGGTCGTCGGTGAGGTATTGGCGCTGGCCATCGGCGCTCATGGTGAAGAGGCGGCGCGCCTGGATGGCGCTCTGGTAAGCCTCCTTGGCCTGCTTGCACTGCTGCTCGTGCGCCGCGGCAGTGTCCTGCGCGACCTGGCGTGCCGCGGCCTGCTGACTGAGGCGGTCGTTGATCTCTGCGTTGATCTTCTGTGCCTGCGCCGCGCTCTTGTCCGCATCGCCCGGGGATTGTGCTGCCGTCACATCGGCAGAGGTAACGAGCTGCGCCCCCGGGGAGGGTGTATCGCTGTACTGCACGTGCCCCTGCGCATCAACGGAGCGATAGACATCGGCCTGGGCCGCGAGTGGCAGGGCGAAGAGCAGAACGGTGATCAGGGCTCGGTACATGGGGCACTCTCCGGGGAGTGCAGTATCGACCGATCCTTCGCCATCATGGTGTGAAACGCATCACAGACGCACGGGGCGGAATGGCGGCGAAAAAAAGCCCCGACGGCCGGGTGGCCGCCGGGGCGATCGGGTGCAAGACCCGCGTCCAGTTATGTCATTCGAGCGCCTCGCCATGCTGCGAGATGTCCAGTCCCTCGCGCTCCTCCTCCGCCGTGACGCGGATGCCGATGGTCAGGTCGATGAGCTTCAGCAGCACGATGCTCACCACGAAGCTCCACACCAGCGTCGCAGTGACGCCGCGCAGCTGCAGCAGCACGCTGCCCGTGGCGCCGCTGATCTCCTTGCTGACCAGCGCACCGGTCAGCAGCGCACCGGCGATGCCGCCGATGCAGTGCACGCCGAAGGCGTCCAGCGAGTCGTCATAGCCCACGGCTCGCTTGAGCGAGCTGGAGGTGAAGAAGCACACCACGCCGGCGACGATGCCGATGATGACCGAGGAGTCGGGGCTGACGAAGCCGGAGGCCGGCGTGATCGCCACGAGGCCGGCGACCGCGCCCGAGCAGATGCCCAGTACGCTTGGCTTACCCCTGACGGCCCACTCCGTGAACATCCAGGACAGGGCTGCCACCGCGGTTGCAATGTGCGTGACGGCGAAGGCCATGCCGGCGCGCCCATCAGAGACCACTGCGGAGCCGGCATTGAAGCCGAACCAGCCGACCCACAGGAGCGAGGCGCCAATCACGGTGAGCGTCAGGTTATGCGGCGCCATCGACTCCTTGCCGAGCCCCTGTCGCTTGCCGAGCATCAGCGCTGTGGCGAGCCCCGCGATGCCGGCGTTGATGTGCACCACCGTGCCACCGGCGAAGTCCAGCTGCGTGGAGGCGAACCAGCCGGTGGTGGACTCCCACATCCAGTGGGCAACCGGGCAGTAGACCAGGATCAGCCACAGTGCCATGAACCACATCATCGCCGAGAACTTCATGCGCTCGGCAAACGAGCCGCAGATCAGCGCCGGCGTGATGATCGCGAAGGTTCCCTGGAACATGACGTAGACCGTTTCCGGAATCGTCGTGGCCAGGTGCGAGGAGCTCAGCTTCATCGCGTCGTGCATGTAGACGACGTGATTCATGAATGCCCAGTGCAGGCTGCCGATGAACTTGTTGCCGGGGGTGAAGGCCAGCGAGTAGCCGACCAGCCACCACAGCACCGTCACCAGGCAGGTGATGGCAAAGCTCTGCATCAGCGTGGCGAGAATATTCTTCTTGCGCACCATGCCGGCGTAGAACAGTCCCAGCCCCGGAATGGTCATCATCAGCACCAGCGCGGTGGAGGTCATCATCCACGCGGTGTCGCCGGAGTTGATCTTGTCGAAGCCCTGCACGAACGGCGCCGTCGGTGCGGCAGCAGCCGGAGCAGCTGCCGCCGGAGCAGCGGTGGCCGCGGCCGGTGTCGCCGGTGGCGGCGTGACCGGTGCCGGGTTCTGCGCAGCGGGCGCAGGCGCCGGCTGCGCCAGGGCGCTCAAGGGATGGGCACCCAGACCAAGCGCGAGCGCCAGCGTGGCCAGCACTCCCGCCAGGTGCCGTGGCCCCGACCGTCTAGGTTTCTTGGCTATCGGATCAATGCGCATGCGTGCGACTCCCGCTGCTGTCGTGAGATGTGTTGATGTGTGTTATGTAGCCGGCGTTCCGGTTTCCCCGGTGCGGATGCGGATGACCTGCTCGAGCTCGCCGACCAGAATGCGGCCATCGCCGCTGCGTCCGGTTCTCGAGACATTGGCAATCGCCTCGAGCACCGGCTCGACGATGGCATCGTCGACGGCAATCTCGAGCTTCGAGCGCGGTCCAAACTGCGTCTCGTAGACTTCCGTCACCGTGACGCCCTGGACACCGAGCTGTGCGATGGCCTGCCGCAGATCGTCCAGCTTGAAGGGCCGCACGACCGCGGTGATCATTTTCATGAGGTGCATTTCGCAATGAACCAACCTTGAATCCGGGGTGCCGGAACTGACGTGTGCGCGTATCCTTGGATCGCGCTGGAAGCCGAAGTGCAGAATCCATGCCACGCTCGACGGCTCACCAAACACGCACTTGCGTGCATCGGGGCGCGCGCTCTGCACCACTTTGGAATTCACGCGCGCGAGCATGCGCGCTTTCGGGGCATCAGCGAGGGTAGAACGATGGAGAACGTGGGAATCGACGACATCGCGCGCCAGCTCTTCGAGCGCCTGCCCGAGGCAGCGCGCACGATGCGCCGCGATATCGAGAGCAATTTCCGCGCCGTGCTGCAGGCGAGCCTCGGCAGGCTCGATCTGGTCACGCGCACGGACTTCGACGTGCAGAGCAAGGTGCTCGAGCGCACCCGCGCGCGCCTCGAGCAGATGGAGGCGCGCATGACGGCGCTCGAGAGGCGTCTGCAGCAGATCGAGGAATCGGTGCCCCCGCCGGCCCAATAGCCGCGTCCGTGGCAGGCACGCCGCGCCAGGGCCCTCGCCATGAGCGTGGCACGCATCCTGAGCCGGGCGGAACTGGGACTCAGCGCGCCGACGGTGCAGGTCGAGGTGCACCTGGCGAGCGGTCTGCCCTCCTTCACCATCGTAGGGTTGCCCGCGCCCGTGGTGCGCGAGAGCCGTGAGCGGGTGCGCGCCGCACTGGTGAATTCAGGGTATGACTTTCCGCAGCGGCGCATCACCGTCAATCTCGCCCCCGTCGAGCTCGCCAAGCACGGCGGACGCTTCGATCTGCCCATCGCCCTCGGACTGCTCGTAGCGAGCGGGCAGCTGGCGCTGCGGGGCGGCACCGCGATCGAGTGCTATGGCGAGCTGGGCCTCGACGGCGAGCTGCGCGCCGTTGCGGGGCTGTTCCTGGCGACCCTGCACGCCGGCCACGACGGTCATGCGATGCTCGTGCCGTGTGCAAACGTGCCGGAGGTGGGACTGGCCGCGCCGGTAGCGGCTTACGCGGCCGCGACCCTGCGCGAGGCCGCCCAGCTGCTCGCGGGCCTGGGGCGACGCGGCTGCACGGCCACGCCGATTGCACCCACCACGCCGAACTCTGCCTGCTCGCAGCTGCCGGGAAGGCCGAGGCCGGCCGGCGGGCTCTCGGACGTGATCGGTCAGTCCCAAGCCAAGCGGGCCCTGCAGATCGCGGCGGCCGGCTCACATGGGCTGCTGCTGATCGGGCCGCCCGGCAGCGGCAAGAGCATGCTGGCCGCGCGTCTTCCGCGCCTGCTGCCCGCCCTGTCGCGGGCCGAGGCCCTCGAGGTCGCGTGCATCCGTGCCGCCGCGGGGCTCACGCCCGAGCCGGCGCACTTCAGTGAGCGCCCGTTTCGCGCCCCGCACCACACCAGCTCTGCACAGGCAATGGTCGGCGGCGGCCCGCTGCTGCGGCCTGGGGAGATCAGCCTGGCGCATCATGGGGTGCTGTTTCTCGATGAGCTGCCCGAGTTCGATCGCCGGGTGCTCGAGGCGCTGCGCGAGCCGTTGGAGAACGGTCGTATCGGCCTTGCGCGTGCCACCCGGCGCCTGGAGCTCCCGGCGCGCTTCCAGCTGATCGCGGCGATGAATCCCTGTCCCTGCGGCTATCTCGGCGATTCACGCATCGATTGCCGCTGCCCGCGGGCGTATATCGAACGCTATCGTCAGCGCCTGTCCGGACCGCTGCTCGATCGCATCGACATGCGCGTGCACGTCGAGCGCCTCGCAGACAGCGAGCTGCTGCAGGCGGTGGGCGCGAGCAGCACGGGCGGCGCAGGCGCAGAGGGGCCCGGGTGCGAAGGCAGCGGCGAGTGCCCGTGCACCGACCCGTGCGAGGGACCGGCTGCGGCAGTGGCGCCGGCCGCGCCGCTCACATCGGGCGCCCCGGAGGCGATGAGCGATGCCGTACTGTGTCGGAGCGTGCAGCTTGCGCGGCAGTGGCGTATCACGCGCTCCGGCGCCCCCAGCGCGCATCTCGGCGCCGTTGAGCTCAGGGGCTGCTGCCGCCTGTCGAGCGACGCGACGCGGCTGCTGCATCGAAGCTGTCAGCGCTGGGCGCTGTCGGGCCGGGGAGTGCAGCGGCTGCTGGCGCTCAGCCGCACCATCGCGGATCTGGCCGCAAGCGAGCCGATCGAAGCAGCGCATCTGGCCGAGGCGCTGCAGCTGCGCCGGCCGTTCGAGCTGCAGTGAGCCGACCGGCAGCCGCCTGCCTGCCTCAGTGCTGTTCTAGTGTCCGACCAGCGAGAGCATGTAATCCACGCCCTGCTTGATCAGCGCGTCGGGCAGATCGGTGCGTCCACCCTTGGCGGGCATGGTGCCGGTCTTGCCGGTAAAGCCATTGAGGGCATGCATATAGAGCGTGGGCTTGCCTTCGGCGATCGCCGAGGCCCAGGCCGCGCGATCGCCGGCCTTCGGTGCACCGACCAGGCCGGCTCCATGACAGGCGCTGCAGACCTGCTGGAACAGCTGCATGCCGTTCTTCGGCACCGCCTGTGCAATCGCGGGACCGGCTCCGGCAGGGGCCTCGATCTTCAGCGCAGCATTGTTTTGCCCGGCAATCGCCTCGCGCACAAAGGGCGCCGTGCGCTCCCGCACGGTCGCGACGTAGAGCGGATCCTGGTAGACCACGACGTCCTCGGTGTGCGCTGCGACCACGCGCGCCAGTCCGAACAGCACCACGGCCACGGCCACCAGCAGGCCGATGATGAGGCTGAAGATGGTGATGAACTGCGAGTCCTGCTTTTGCTGATTGTCCACGGGCACTGACCGATAAAGGGGGAAACGCGAAGTATAGCCGACGGCGGCGCTGGGCTGCGCGGGGGCACGAGGCGGCGCTCAGGTCCCGTCTGTCCGCACTATCAGAAGGCGCGACGGAAGGTCAGGTTCAGGCGGCTGCGGCCGGTGGCCGGGTGCTCGCCGTCGGCCAGCGGTGCAACGCCATGGAAAACCAGGCGCTGCGCTCCTCCCCAGACCACGACGTCTCCATGGAACAGTGGCACGCGGCGGACGCGGTCACGACGCTGCAGACCGCCATACAGAAAGACCGCGGGCAGCCCGAGCGATACGGAGACCACCGGTGCGCTCAGATCGCGTTCGTCGCGGTCCTGATGCAGCGTCAGGCGGGTGCCGGGCGCGTAAGAGTTGATCAGGCAGGCATCCGGATCGAAGTCGGCGTACCCCGCGCAGGCGGCGGCATCTTGCGCGAGCCGTCGCAGCGACGGTGGCATCTGCGGCCAGGGCAGCCCACTCTGCGGATCGCGCGTTTCATAGCGATAGCCACGGCGATCACTGATCCATCCGGCCGAACCGCAGTTGCTCATCGCGACGGACATGTGCTGCCCACCGGGGGTGACCATGTGACGCAGCGGCGCATGCCGCAGCAGCTCACGGACC
>Ga0335075_10003793_pt1 | contig 23794 bp, 24 predicted proteins | sample Lox_Sample_24_FD_206723 | JGI IMG/M metagenome (GOLD analysis project Ga0335075, IMG submission 206723) | Soil microbial communities from Loxahatchee National Wildlife Refuge, Florida, United States - Lox_Sample_2.4 | ecosystem: Environmental > Terrestrial > Soil > Wetlands | place: USA...
CGAGCTCAAAACGGCGGCCGGAGCCCTCAAAGCCGCGGAATAAGTGCCCTTGCGGCACTCAAACTTTTCGTTAGCCGCGCTATCTTAAGCTGAAAGCCGGTGTTAGCCTCCGGATTCGGAACTGGCGTGGGAACTGCCTTTGACTGTGCATGCCCAACCACTGAAGCCGCCTTCCCGGCTTCTTTTCGCCCTTGAACTGCGGGCGCTACCCGAGCTCGGTGGCTTCCTTGCTTCATTGCCGCTGCTGACCGCCATGACGCCGCGCGGCGACGGCCATCCGGTTCTCGTCCTGCCCGGCCTCGCCACCAGCGACAACTCGACCATAGCACTGCGCAATTTTCTGAAATCGAAGGGCTATGCTGCTTATGGCTGGCAGCTCGGTCGCAATTTCGGCCCGCGCGTCGGCATCGAAAAAGGCATGCTCGCCCGCGTCGAAGAACTTTACGCCAAGCACGGCCAGAAGGTCAGCCTCATCGGCTGGAGCCTCGGCGGCATTTATGCCCGCCAGCTCGCCAAGATGATGCCGGACAAGATCCGCACGGTCATCACGCTCGGCAGTCCGTTCAACGGCGATCCGCGCGCGACGAACGCCTGGAAGCTGTACGAATTCGCGTCGGGCCACAAGGTCGATGACCGCCAGCATCACATGGGTGGCGCGATTTCTGAATCGCCCCCGGTCCCGACCACCGCGATCTACAGCCGCTCAGATGGCATCTGCGCTTGGCAGACCTGCATGGAGAACGACCTGCCGCACACCGAGAGCCTCGAGGTGGAAGGCAGTCATTGCGGTCTCGGCCATCACCCGGCCGCCGTCTTCGCCATCGCCGACCGGCTCGCGCAGCCCGACGGATTGTGGAAGCCGTTCGATCGCTCAGGCTGGCGCGCGATGTTTTTCCCGAATCCGAAGCGCGCTTAGGGGCGCAAACACGCGGCGTTCAACTCGCTCGCCTTCGTCAGTCCGCACAGCGCCAGCGTCAGATCGAACTCTGCGATTACATTGCGGATAACCTCTCGCACACCCGTCTCGCCGGCAATCGCCAGTCCATAAACATAGGGCCGGCCAAGCAACACGGCCTTCGCCCCCAACGCCAACGCCTTCGCGACATCAGCGCCCGAGCGCACACCTGAATCCAGCAGCACCGGCAGGCCATCAACGGCCGCGACAATGCCCGGCAAAACGTCCAGCGTGCCTGCCTCGCCATCGACCTGCCGGCCGCCATGGTTCGACACGACAATACCGTCGACGCCGTGCTCTTTCGCCAGCCGCGCATCACCGGCGTGACGGATACCCTTCAGCAGGATCGGCAGCTTCGTCATCTCGCGCAGCCGCGCGATGTGCGACCAGTTCAGATCCGGCCGCGAATAGGTCGCGGTAAAGTACGCTGCCGCCGCGCGCATCTGGTTGAGCGAAAGCCCGAACTCCTTGCCCTTCCGGCGCAGCGTCAGCGCCGTGTCAATGATGCCCAGGCCCTTTGGCTTGAAGCCGATGTCAGGCGGCGTCGACGGGATTTTTGACCGGAACACCGGGTCGGACAGATATTGCGCGATGCCAAGCCCGCGAATGAACGGCAGATAGGCCGCGTCGAGGTCGCGCGGCCGCCAGCCGAGCAGCGTCGTGTCGAGCGTGACGACGATCGCCTCGCAGCCGGCCCGCTCCGCGCGCCCGACGACCGAACGCACAAAGGCGTCATCGCTCGACCAGTAGAGCTGGAACCAGCGCGGCGCCTCGCCCATCACGGCGGCCGTCTTCTCCATCGGCACCGACGCCTGGTTGGAGAAGATCATGCCTACGCCTTCGGCCGCGGAGGCTCGCGCCACAGCAAGGTCGGCATCACGATGCACGAGTTCCAGCACGCCGATCGGCGCCAACAGGATTGGCGCACGATGCGTGCGGTTAAACAGCGTAACGGAGAGGTCGCGCGTGGAGACGTCGCGCAGCACGCGGCGCAAGGTTCACGCGGTCGAACGCCGCACGATTGTTGCGCATGGTCTGCTCGCTGCCCGCGCCGCCAATGATGTAGGCGGCGGCCTCGCGCGTCATTGCGCGCTGCGCTGCAAGCTCGAGTGCGGCGGGCGATACGGGCGCGCGCGGCTTCGCCCCGCTAGCGCCCGGTACATAGATTTCCATCTGCCGCCGGCGGCCGGGAGCCACCGACGGAATTTTTGTGTCGGCCATGAACGCCCCCGCCGGCTACTTGTTCTTCTCGTAGCCTTCGCGGATCTCGTCCATTGCTTCCTTGATGCGGTTGCGCAGGATTTCGACCGTCTCGGAACCTGACTTGCGCATGATCTCGCCAACGTCGCTGGCATTCTTCACCGCCGCTTCGAAGGAGCGGCGCGCGAAATCGGCCTGTTTCGCCATCATGTCCTGCGGACCGCTGCCGGCGCGCATGTTCTGCGCCATGTCGGTGATTTCGCTGAGCGTCGCCTGAAGCTGTTCGCGCTGCTTGGTGAACACCGCGGACGCCCCGGCCGACGTCGCCTTGGCGGATTTCTCCAGCGCCTCGAGGTTCTTGCGGTGATGCGAAAGGATTGCATCCACGTCGACGTTCGGCATCTTCAGGTTCTTGCCGAGGTCGGCAAACATATCCATGAACGACTTGGGCTCTTCCGGTTTCTTCGCCATCACAAAACTCCTCCTGCCGCGCCGCGCTTGGGACGCGTCAACCGAAGATAGAAGAACCACCCGCCCCGTCAATTCGCTCCCGTCAATTCAGGAACAGCAGCTCCCCCGCATAGAGCGCCAGCCCGGCCAACCCGCCGATGATCATGCCGTTGAAGCGGATGTATTGCAGGTCGCGGCCGATATTGATCTCGATCAGCCGCGTGAGCTGCACCAGGTCCCAGCGCTTAACCTGGTCGGCGATGAATGTCGACACGCCGCTTTTCTGGCTCTCCACGAACGACGACAGCGCCACGACGAAGCCGAGATTCATGTCCGCGCGGATTTTCGGATCGGCAGCGAGCTGCCGGCCGATATCGACGAACAGCCCGGCCAGATGTTTGCGGATCGCGGAATCCTTGGACGCCGCGTCCAGCTCGATGAAGGCGCGAAAACTCGTCCACATGTCGCCGGCGAGGTTTTTCAGCTCCGACCGCGCCAGCAGGTCGTGCTTCATCCGCTCGGCGCGCTCGGCATATTCGTCAGAGTCGCGCAGATTCTCGATAAAGCCGACGACGAAGCGGTCGAATTCGTGCCTGAGCGGATGGTTCGAGTCTTTCTTCACTTCGTTAAGCAGCGAGCCGGCCGAGGTCACGATCTTCTTCAGGAGATAGGCGTCGGCACGGAACAGATTGAACAGCGACGGCAGTTCCTTGCGGATTTTCTCCCGCATCGCCTCAAGTGCGGCCTCGTCATGGATGAACTTGCCGAGCACGGTGATCAGCTGGTCGAACAGTACCTGGTGTCGGCGGTCTTGCGTGAAGGCCGTCAGCATCTCAGCCGCGAGCGGCGCCACCTGGACCTTCTCCAACTGGTCGATGACACGCTGGGTCAGGAAGCCGCGCAGGCCGGAATCTTCGATCGCCTTCACGGTCTGCGGCACCAGCCTCCCGATGAAGGTCGAAAGCCCCGCCGCGCGGTCGCGGTCGGCCAGCCAGTCGGCGACGAGCTTGGCGAAGTCGACCTCCTTCAGCTTCTCCTTCACGGGTTCCGGCGCCAAAAAGTTCACTTCGATGAAGCGGCCGAGATTGTCGGCAATGCGCGTCTGGTTTTCCGGGATGATCGCCGTGTGCGGAATCGGCAGTCCGAGCGGCCGCCGGAACAGCGCAACCACCGCGTACCAGTCGGCGATGCCGCCGATCGTTGCCGCTTCCGCAAAGGCCGCGACGAAGCCGAGCCACGGATAGACCGGCTGATAGAGTTTCGCCACGACGAACACCGCCACGCAGAGCACCAGCGCCGCGGCCGCGATCGTTTTCGTGCGCCTCAGCGCGGCGAGCTTTTCGCTCTCCTGCGGATCGAAGGCGCGGCCGGCAGACAGCGTCGTGGCGGTGGCTGACATGAGAATCGTCCCGAATGAGAGGCCGAAGCGGTCTTTGCCATTTGCGGATTTGCGCCGGAATTTTCAAGCCGAGCGGCGATTTCGACCAGCCGGCTGCATTTTTTCAGCAAACGATTTCAGCGATTTAACAAAAATATTGCGCCGCAACACAAATCTATATTGCACTGCACAATAGGCTTCACTATATGCCCGTCATCCCCGGGCCACTCACGGACAGGGCCAACCCATAGCTCCGAAGAGGATGGAGAAACGCCATGACCAAGACCGCTGCCAAGAAGACCGTTGCCGAGACCAATTCGATCCTCGACTCCGTCAAGTCGGCCTATGAATCCGTTCAGTCCAAGATGGAAGTTCCGGCTTCTGCCCGCGATTTCGTGAAGCGCACCGCGTCGACCGCGCAGGAGCGCGCCGAGAGCGTCCACGAGACCGCCGCCAATTTCACCACCAGCGCCGAGAAGCTCGCCACCCGTATGGTCGGCGGCTATGCCAACCTCACCCGCGGCCTGCTCGACATGACGCTGGCCAACGTCCAGCATTCGCTCGCGACAGTCGAGAAGCTCGCTGGCGTGAAGTCGATCAACGAGGCCGTGCAGGTGCAGGCCGATTTCGTCCGCGACAACGCCCGCGCCAATTACGAGCGCGTTCGTGAAGCGGCTGACACTGCCAAGTCCGTCGTGACCGAAGGCGCGAAGACCGTCCAGGCTGAGATCGCCAAGATCTACGCCTTCGACAAGAAGGCCGCCTAAAGCTTGATCCCGAAAAGTTGCAGACTTTTCGGATAAGATCATGCTTGAAGGACTCGCTCTTTGCCTCCCGGCACGACCAAAGGCCCGCTCACGCGGGCCTTTTTCTTTTTGCGGGGTTCAGTAGACGACGAGCGCCACCGCGACGCAGAGAAACGCGATCAGCGCGAAGAATGCACGCGCGACATGCGAATATTCCCACCGGTCGCGCATCGTTTGCCAGCCGACATCCTCGTCCGCCTTGCTGCCCGCCGAGAAGAAGGTCTTGCCGGCGCCTGCCAGTTCCGTTTCCTTGAGCCAGAAACTGTTCACTGGATGCGTAACGACCCAATAGATGGCGCTGACGCACATCATCGCAAGCAGCGCGAGAACGATCAGTAGGAATGGCGTTGGTTCCGTCGGTCCGAAATAGGTAAGCAGCGCCAGCGCAATGACGCTGAGCGGTTCGGCGCCACCGGCAAAGGTGAAGCCCGGATAATAAATCGGCTGGACAGCGAGATACTGTTCCCTGTCGAGCCGCATCTTGCCGGTTGTCTCCAGCGCATGCGCAAGCGCGGTCACCAGCACCAGGACGACGAGGACAAGCGTCACCAGTTCGAGAATGGGCATCGCCGGGCTCCTCCTCCGGCTGTCAACGATGCCTCGCCGGAATGGTTCCGGCTTTCCAGTCACCGCAGCGTCTGCACCAGCGTCTCGGCGGCGGGTGCTGCGCGCAGCGTGGCGCGCCAGGCGTCGGCGTCAAGTTCGATGATGCCGGCGGCTTCATCGGCTTCGAACGTCAGCTTGGCGTTGAAGCGGCGCACCAGCGCCTTCATCGCGCGGTTGTCGGCGTGCGTAGTGACCCGCAGATGCGTGTAGCCGAGCGCATGCGCGTGCGCGATCAGCCGCTCGAACAGCTTGGCGCCGATGCCTTGATGCTGCCGCTGACGCTCGACCGAGAAGGCGATTTCGCCGGTCGGCTCGGCATATTCGGGACGCTCGTGCAGTTCCGCCGCGCCGAGCACCTCGTCGCCTTCCAGATAGCCGATCACCGTCGTCCCGTCGTGGAACGAGCGGTCGGCATAGATTTCGATGAAGTGGTCGTTGATCGTGCCGTTAAAGCGATCGCGGCGGCTCTCCGCGTCAAGGCGGAGCAGATGGTCGCGAAAGCGCGGCAGATCGGACGGCCGAAGCTGCCGGATGATGCCAACCGGCGGCGATTGTTCGTGATGCGTAACGGGTTGCATGTCGCGTACCTCGTGGCCCTCCCCGAGTCGCTGCTCCCGACACGCCTAATATTGTGCACTGCACAAGAGATTGCAAGGGCGCGCCCTTTGTCTCCCTAATTCCCCGCCCAGACATCCAGCACGTAGCGGTTCTCGGCGGAGAGCTTTTCCATCCATTGGTCCGCGGCGTCAGGATGCGCGTCGGTCTCCTCCGCATAGATGCGGGTCAGCGCGCGCTTCACATCCGGCTCCATCCGGCTGCCGTCGCCGCACACATAAACGGTCGCGCCGGCCTCGATCAGCTTCCAGACGGCAGCACGTTCCTTGCGGATGAGGTCCTGGACGTAGGTCTTCTCGCCATCATGCCGGGAGAAGGCGACATGCAGCGAGGCAAGTCCGTCGGCCGCGGCGCCCTCCAGCTCCTGCCGGTAGATGAAATCGTGATCGGGATGCCGGCAGCCGAAGAACAGCATCGCGGGACCGAGCGTCTCGCCTGCCGCTTTTCGCGCCGCGCGCTCCTCCAGGAAGGCGCGGAACGGCGCAAGCCCGGTGCCCGGTCCGACCATGATGATCGGCTTTGCCGGATCGTCGGGCAAGCGGAAGCCGGCCTTCGTCTCGCGGATCGAAGCGTGCACCACACTTCCCTCGCCCATATGCGCAATATGGTTGGAGCACGAGCCTTTGTAGGTGCCATTGCCCGACCGCGCCGGTCCCTCGACCACGCCGACCGTAATCGCGGCGCGGCCCGATGCGGCGCGCGGCGACGACGAGATCGAATAATAGCGCGGCGCCAAGAGCGGCAGCATTTCGAGATAGAGTGAAAACGGCAGCTCGCACGCCGGATATTGTTCCAACAAATCGAGCACCGATTTGCGCTTGGAGAAAACTTCGGCGCGATAGGCGTCCTGCCCATCCTGCGGCTCCGCCGCCAGCGCTTCCAGCGCCGGCCTGGTCTTCGGGCAGCGCGTGTGCTCCGCCATGGTCTCGATCTGCTTGCGCGTCGCCACCGCCTGCAACTCGACGAAGTCGGACAGGATGCGGCGCACGGCCAGCGCTCCGTCGATCGGGAACGGCGTGTGACGCCCGCCGGTCGTCTTTAGCCGGATCTGCGTATCAGGCGCGAAGCCGAACCGTTTTTCGACGCGCTCGACGAGGGAAGAACTGTTCACCGGCACGACACATAGATGGTCGCCCGGAATGTAGGTCACGCCCTCAGGCAACTGCACCTCGACATGCCGCGTCGAGCGGCCGGAACCTTGCGACTGCAGCTCGCGGTTCGCCGCCACCGTCATCGGCTTGGCGCCAGCCTGCGCGATCACCGGGTGGTTGGCGGCGCCCGTGACGATCTCCATCTCGTAGAGGGGTGCTGCCTTGGCCTGTTCGGAAAAATCGATGTCGAGGTCGAGCGCGGTGCCGACGGCCGGCCACAATCCCTTGAACCAGGTCTGGAACTGACCATCCAGATCCTCGCGCGCATCCGCCTCGCCGCGCGGCGCCAGCCGGCTGGCGCCGAGCGCCTCCATGCGCTCGTCGATCATGCGCGGCGTCGCCTGGAAGGTCGACGCCCAGTCGCGATTGCCGCAGCCGAAGACGAGATAGTTCACACCTTTCGCCGCGCCCGGATCGGCAGCGTTCAGCCATTTGACGAAGCGCGTCGCATTGTCCGGCGGCGCGCCATTGTAGGAGGCGCTGGCGATAATCACCGCGCCGTCGGTCGGCAGATTGCCGGCATAGGCGTCGAGATCGGCGAGCACCGTGTCGAAGCCGTTGAGCTCGGCCGAACCCGCGATGGCGCGCGCCAGCTCTTCCGTCGTGCCGAGGTTCGAGCCGTAGAGGATCGTCGCCTTGGTGCCGTGCTTCGGCCGCTTCGCCGCTTCCGCGGCGGGCGCGGCGTTCTGGTTCGCAGGGATCGCAGCACCCGGCACGACTGCACTGCGCGTGCGGCCTGGCCTTGGCTTCACCTTGATGCGGAAACCGTCCGGCTTGATCGACAGCGATTCCTTGATCTTCAGCTCGTATTTCAGATGATCGAACAGCTGGAAGCGCTGCAAGATCATGCCGAGCACCATGGTCGCTTCCTGCATGGCAAACTGTCGGCCGATGCAGGCGCGCTGTCCATTGCCCCAAGGCTTGAAGGCGTTCGGCGGCCGCGCCGCTTCCGCTTCGCGCGAGAAATTGTCGGGATTGAACTTTTCCGCGTCCGGTCCCCACACCGAAGTGTCGCGGTGGAGCATGAGCGTCAGCAGCGTGACGAACGTGTTCTTCTTGAGCTTGTACTGCCCGCCGATCACCTCATCCTTGTAGGGATAGAGTCCGATCGCCGGTGCGGTCGGCCAGAGCCTTAGCGCCTCGTTGAGAATCTGCTGGACATACGTCAGCTGATTGACCTGTTGGAACGTCGGCGCGACTCCGAGATCGTTGCCCAGCACGCGATCGACCTCCTCATAAGCCTTCGCCAGCACATCGGGATTGTTGAGCAGGAAGTATAACGTGAACGACAGCAAGCCGGACGTCGTCTCGTGGCCGGCGATCAGGAAGGTGATGATCTGGTAGCGGATGTTCTCGTCGGACAGGCTCTCGCCGGTCTGCTTGTCGACACCGGCCAGCATGAAGTTGAGCAGATCTTTCTGCGCCTCATCGCCGCCGCCGCGCCGGCGCTCGCGAATGATGTCGTCGACCAGATTGCTCATGAAGGCGACGTCGTCGCCCATCTCGCCAAGCCGGCGGCGCAAGAGCAGCTTCTCGAACGGCAGGCCGCGCTGAACCATCGCCGTCTCCAGCGTGCGCGTCAGCGCGTCGATGAACGGATGATAATCGCGCCGGTAGAACGAGTTGAAGCGGTAATCGAAGCCGCACACCCCGATCGTGTCGAGCGCCAGTGCCGTCATGTCGTGCACGACGTCGATGTCGTCGTCGGCGTTGAGGCGCTCCCATTTTGTGCAGAGCTGCAGGGCGATGTCGTGCATCAGCGGCAGGTAGCCGCTCATGGCGCGATGCGAGAACGTCGGCAACAGGATGTTGTGCGCCTTCGACCAGTTCGGCTCCTGCGTGTCGGAGGTGAAGAGCCCGTCACCAGCGGCGGCGCGGATGCGGCGCAGCGATCCGCGCACTGCCTTGTCGAAGCGGCTCTCGTCGCACAGCTCGTCCATCAGGCTGGCGCCGGATACAACGACCAGAGGCGTGCCCATCATGTCAAGCCAGTAGATCGGCCCGAGATCGCGCGTCATCTGCATCAGGCTTTGCAGCGGTTTCGAGCTGTCGAAGGACAGCATATTGCCGACGATCGGCTTGCCGGGCGGCTGTGGAATCGGATGCAGCGCGTTCTTTTGCGCCATGAAGTCCTCCCCGGCAGTTGCTACCATTTTCGGTTGAGATAAGCCGGAGATTGCCGGAAAGACAAGGGAAGCCCGGCATTCAGCCATGCGGCTCATATTAAAGTGGACACAAATAATCCACTTTATTGCGTCTTTGTTGGAATTATTCTAAGGTTTAGGCTATGCCTTCGACGGCTGAAGGAATGGAAGACTAAGAAATGCGGCTCACCCGCCAGACCAACTACGCCATCCGCATCATGATGTATTGCGCCGCCAATGACGGTCGGCTGTCGCGCATTCCCGAGATCGCGGAAGCCTATACCGTCTCCGAGCTTTTCCTGTTCAAGATCCTGCAGCCGCTGGTCGAGCACAAGCTGGTCGAGACCGTCCGTGGCCGCAATGGCGGCGTGAGACTCGCCAGGGCGGCTAAGGACATCACGCTTTTCGACGTCATCCGCGTCACCGAAGAAAACTTCGCCATGGCGGAATGCTTCGAGAACGACGCAACGGAATGCCCGCTGGTCGATTCCTGCGCGCTCAACGCGGCGCTGCGCGAGGCGCTCGGCGCCTTCTTCGACGTGCTCCAGCGCTACACCATCGAGGACCTCGTGAAAGCCCGCCCGAATGTCCGCGCTTTGCTCGGCATCGACGCGCTCGAGCCTCGTATGGCAAGCTGAGCCTCGTAAATCTTGACTTCCATAGTCAAGTTAAACTAGTCAGCGCACAACGCTTCGAACCCACCTTCCGGAAGGCTGCGAGCGCAGTTGACTGGAGATTGGAATGTTCGGACTGACGAAAATGCATGAGCTTGCCGCCGCGCGCGGCGATGGACTGAAGCCGGAGCTGCTGGACCTCTTCGAGCAACGGCAACGCACGATCGCGGCAAACGTTGCACGGCTTCACGGCCGCTTTGACCAGGCTGGCCCGAACCCGGCCTTGGCTGAGAGCGAATTGCCGGAAGGCGTCGTGCCGTTTCGCCGACGCACGCTGCACGCTGGCTGAGAAATTTGCGGAGGAACCGATGTATATCGCGATGAATCGCTTCAAGGTCACAAAGGGCTCGGAGGAAGATTTCGAGGCAATCTGGAAGGGCCGCGACTCCAAACTCAACGAGATGAAGGGGTTTCGCGCGTTTCACCTGCTGCGCGGCCCGGCAAAGGACGACCACACACTGTTTGCCTCGCACACCGTGTGGGAGAGTTATGACGACTTCGTCGCCTGGACGAAGTCGGAAAACTTCCGCGCCGCGCACCGCAACGCCGGCCAGACCAAAACGACTTACATCGGCCATCCCGAATTCGAAGGTTTTTCCGTCGTCGAAGGCGCGTGACCTTCATCTGACTTGCGCCTATACCGCGCGCCGTGAGTGCGGAGCAGGATCATGAGCAGCGCCAATCGAAAAGCCGCGATCGCGGAATACAAGAAGCGGCAGGCCGTGCCCGGCATCTACGCCGTGCGCTGCACCGCGACCGGCCAGGTCTGGGTCGGCCGCGCACCTGACATCGAGAAGATCCAAACGCGGCTCTGGTTCGGCTTGCGCACGGGCGGCAATCAGCATCCCGGCATGCAGAAGGCGTGGAACGAGCACGGCGCCGAGAGTTTTGCCTTCGAGGAGCTCGAACTGCTCGATGCAGAGGACATCCCGGCCGTCCGCGACAGCAAGATGAAAGAGCGGCTCGACCACTGGCGAGCCGCTCTCAACGCCGAGCTGGTCGCCTAGGCTGCGGCCAGCAGGCTCGCATTGCCGCCGGCCGCCGTCGTGTCGACGCACACGGCGCGCTCATGCGCATAGGCGGCCGGATAAAGCACTTCCGACACCAGCGGCACGATCGGTCCCGACCGTTCGGCCAGCGCGGTGCGCAGCGCACGCGCCGTGTCGGCATCGCCGGCAAACGCCACCACATCGACCGGCAGCGCCTTCAGATCGCCTGGCGAGAACACGCCGTCGATGGCGTTGAGCGGCAGGCTCTTGCCGGTGAGCGATGACAGTGCCCCTAGTGAGCCGGACGCAACGGCGAGCACGCCGTTCCCTGCAGCCAGCGCCTGGATCACCTGCGCGAGCAGCGTTTCCGCATCTGGTCCGAGGCAGAGCGCGGTGCCACGCGGCACCAGCGTCAGCGTGTTCGCCTCGCCCGTCGGCCCAGGCAGATCGACCGGCCCGAAATCGGTCGCCGCAGCCGCCGTGATCGCCGCGGCGCCCTTGCCACGCAGATGCTTCCTGAGGATCGCGACGCGGTCGAGCCGTGTCGACCAGCTGCCGAGCGTCGCATCGGGCAGGTGGTCGCGCAGGGCAGCGGCAGAAACGGGCTTGCCCCCGGGTTCCCCTCCCCCTTGAGGGGAGGGGTTAGGGGTGGGGGTACCAACGTTCGCCTGTTTCCGAAACCGCCTGAGATAATGCGGCCCGCCAGCCTTGGGACCTGTGCCCGAAAGCCCCTCACCGCCGAATGGCTGCGAGCCGACGACTGCGCCGATCTGATTGCGGTTCACATAGATGTTGCCGGCGTGAACGCCATCGACAATCTCCTGCACGCGCGCCTCGATGCGCGTGTGCAGGCCGAACGTCAGCCCGTAGCCCTTCGCATTGATCGCCGAGATCACCTCGTCGAGTTTCTCGGCTTTGTACGTCGCGACGTGCAGCACCGGGCCAAAAACCTCGTGCTCCATCTCGCTGATGCCCGCGACCCTGAGTACATGAGGCGCGACGAATTTACCGATCTTCGGTGCGTCGAGCTTGGCGATCAGTTCTCCCTTCGCCTCCATGTTGGCGCAGTACGCGCCGATCGCTTTCTGCGCCTCATCGTCGATAAGCGGCCCGACATCGGTCGAAATTTTCCACGGATCGCCGACATTAAGCGTCTCCATGGCGCCTTTCAGCATCTCCAGCACCTTCTTCTCGACGTCCTTCTGCACGTAGAGAATGCGCAGCGCCGAGCAGCGCTGGCCGGCGCTCTGGAAGGCCGACGCAAGCACGTCGCGCACCGCCTGCTCCGGCAGCGCGGTGGAATCGACGATCATCGCGTTCAGCCCACCCGTCTCGGCGATCAGCATCGCGTCCGGCGCGGCCGTCGCGGCGAGCTGCTTCTCGATCGCCTTGGCGACTTCGGTCGAGCCGGTGAAGCACACGCCGGCAATGCGTGGATCGGCAGTCAGCGGCGCGCCAACCGACGGCCCGTCGCCCGGTAGCAACTGGATCACGTCTTCCGGAATCCCTGCTTCGCGCAGCAGCGCTACGGCATGTGCCGCGATCAACGGCGTCTGTTCGGCCGGCTTGGCGATCACGCTGTTGCCGGTCACCAGTGCTGCCGCGATCTGTCCCGTGAAGATCGCCAGCGGAAAATTCCACGGCGAGATGCAGACGATCGCACCGCGCGCTTCGGTGTCGTGCTCGGCCTTCGCCGCTTCGGCTGCATAATAGCGTAGGAAGTCGACGGCCTCGCGCACTTCGGCGATCGCATCGGGCAGCGTTTTGCCAGCCTCGCGCGTGCACAGCGCAAAAAACTCCGGCGCATGTGCTTCATAAAGATCGGCAGCCTTGGCGAGGATCGCGGCGCGCGCATTCACCGGCTTCGCTGCCCATTTCGGCTGCGTCGCGACCGCGTGTTTGACCGCGACCCTCACCTGCTCCTTCGATCCTTCATGAACCGTGCCGACAATGTCCTTCGGATTGGCCGGGTTCACGATCTTGCGCGGTGTGGTGTAACCGGCCGCCCGCGAAATCGGCTTGGCGGTCCAAAAATCCTGCTTGCTGAACGCCGCCCGCGCCTTCTCCAGTCCAGCGAGCACGACCGGATCGGTAACGTCCCAGCCGAGCGAGTTGGCGCGCGCCGGCGCGAAAATCTCGGCCGGCTTCGGGATCGACGGGTTGGAGGCTCCGCCTTGGGCCGCGACTGTCTCGAACGGATCGCGCGCTATGGCTTCAGGTGCCACGTCCTCGTCGACGATCTGGTGCACGAAGGATGAGTTGGCGCCGTTTTCCAACAGCCGGCGCACGAGATAGGCGAGCAGGTCGGAATGAGCCCCGACCGGCGCGTAGATACGGCAGCGCGTGCCTTCCGACTTGCGCACTTCCTCGTGCAGCGCTTCGCCCATGCCGTGCAGCCGCTGGAATTCGAAGCTGTCGCGATCCTTGCCGGCCATGGCGAGGATCGCCGCCACGGTATGCGCATTGTGCGTCGCGAACTGCGGATAGATACGATCGGTCATGCCGAGCAGTTTTTTGGCATTCGCTATGTAGGAGACGTCCGTGTTCGGCTTGCGCGTGAACACCGGATAGCCCGGCAGCCCGAGCGCCTGCGCGCGCTTGATCTCGGTGTCCCAATACGCGCCCTTCACAAGGCGCACCATGATTTTGCGGTCGAGCTTTTTCGCCAGCGCGTAGAGCCAGTCGATGGCGAATGCAGCGCGCGGCCCGTACGCCTGCACGACGACGCCGAACCCGTTCCAGTCGGCGAGTTCAGGTTCAGCGAGAACACGTTCGATCACATCGAGTGACAGGTCGAGACGGTCCGCCTCCTCAGCGTCGATGTTCAGCCCCATGCGCGCGTGGCGCGCCGCGAGCGCCAGTGTGTAGAGCCGCTCAGCCATCACCGGCAGCATCGCCTCCTTCTGCGCCACCTCGTAGCGCGGATGCAGCGCCGACAGCTTCACCGAGATGCCCGGGTTGGCGCGGATGTCCGTGCCGGTCGCGCCGGAATCAAGCGACGAGATCGCATCGGCATAGGCGCGGTGATAGCGCAGCGCATCCGTCTCGGTGCGCGCTGCCTCGCCCAGCATATCGTAGGAGTAGAGATAGCCCTTCTGCGAGAACGACCGGCCACGCTTCACCGCTTCCTTGATGGTACGGCCAAGCACGAACTGTTCGCCCATTTCGCGCATCGCCGCCGCCACCGCCGTGCGGATCACCGGTTCGCCGAGACGGCGCATCATGTTGCGCAGCGTGCGCTCGATGCCGCCGTCATCTTCGTCCTCCTCCAGCACCTTTCCGGTCAGCATCAGCGCCCAGGTCGAGGCGTTGACGAATATGGAAGACGACGAGCCCGAATGACCTGACCAATCATGCGGCGTGATCTTGTCGCGGATCAGATCGTCCATTGTCTCGGTGTCCGGGACGCGCAGCAGCGCTTCCGCCAGGCACATCAGTGCCACGCCCTCTTTCGTCGAGAGGCCGTAGGTCGAGAGAAACACTTCCATCAGCCGCGGGTCGGACGAGTCGCGCACCGACTGGACGAGTTTCGCGGCGCGGGCTGAGATCGCCGCGCGTTGATCCGTCGACAGATCCGCCTGCGTGGTCAGCCGCTCGAGCGCCTTTGCCTCGTCCGGCAAATAGTTGGCGCGCATTTCGGAGCGGATTTTGTCGAGCGTCGTCGGCATGACGTCTCCCCAGTGAGGGCACGAGAGTGATGAGTTTCGAGAGTCGCGGCAAGCCCGGCCACGCGAGCGGATGGCTAGCAAAAATCGCGCGGCAGAACTGACTGAAGATTTGCACTGAACGGTCTGATCGTACTATTCACTGCCACTATAGCTATTCATCTGGACTGCGATTTTTATGGAAACAGATCATCTGGACCGCATCGACCGCAACGTCCTTGCCGCGCTGACGCGCGACGGCCGTCAATCCATGGCGGAACTCGCCGCGACCGTCGGCCTGTCGAAAACGCCCGTTCAGGCGCGCGTTCGCCGTCTGGAGAAGGGCGGCTACATCCGCGGCTATTCGGCCATCATCGACCGCGAGAAAATGGGTGAAGGTCACGTTGCCTTCGTGCAGGTGAAACTCTCCGACACGCGTTCCACGGCCCTCAATGCCTTCAACAAGGCCGTGCAGGGTGTCGCCGAGATCGAGCAATGCCACATGATGGCGGCGAGTTTCGATTATCTGCTGAAGGTCAGGACGCGCGACATCGCCTCATACCGCCGCGTGCTGGGCGAGCGCATCTCCGCCCTGCCCCACGTCGCCCAGACCTCGACGTTCGTCGCGATGGAGACGGTCAAGGATCTGTAGTTACTCAGCCAGCGCCTTCAAAAACGCGATCAGCGCCTGCCGCTCTCTGTCGGAAATCTTCAGCGGCACGACCTCGCTCTCGCCGTCTTCGCTTTTCGGCGCGCGGGAATAATGGTCAACGACCTCGTCCAGCGTCGCGACCTGTCCGGAATGCATGTAAGGCGGCCGCGTTGCCGCACCGCGCAGCGATGGCGTCTTGAATGCGCGGCGCAATTCGTGCCCCTCCGCCTTCATGAACTTAAGCTCCTGGCAGGAACCCGCCGGTGCGTCGCTGTAACTGCCGAGGCAGTTGAACGCGTCGGCCAGCACCTGCTTGGCACCAAGCTCGCGCCCCGTATCTTTCGGCAATCCAGCCACGGACGGCACGCCGGTGTTGTGGAAATGATCGTCGGTAAAGCGCGGTCCGTTGTGGCATTGCACGCAGTTCGCCTTACCGATGAAGAGCCGCAGCCCGTAGCGCTCTTCCTCGCTCAACGCCGCATCGCCCGCCGGTTCCCCGCCCTTTGCAAGGGCTGCGGCGAACCGGTCGAAGCGCGTCTCTTCATGCACGATCGAGCGCTCGAACGCCCCGATCGCCTTGCCGAGATTGGCGAAGACGCGATTGACGCCGTCTTGCTGTTCCGCAGTCATGCCGTCCCATGCGGCACGCTCCGCATCGTCGCCGAGTGGCGAGGCCTTCACCGGCACCGCCGTCAGGTCCGGCATTGGCCCGAAAATGCGCTCGTAGCGCGGCCCGAACTGATCCTTGACGAAATGCGCGTATTGCGCCCGCGTGCCGCCATGCTCGCGCTTGTCCTCAAGCGGCCCGAGCGCCTGCGCCCAGAGGCTGTCGCGGCGGCCGTCCCAGAACTGGAACGGCGACCGTGCAACGCCGGCCAGCGGCATCGAACGCCGGTTCGTCTCGGATATCCCGATCGAGCGCGGCAGGTCGTCCTGGAACTGCCGGTCGAGCTTGTGGCACGTCGCACACGACACGTTGCCATCGCGCGACAGCCGCTGCTCGAAGAACAGCGTCGCGCCGAAGGCTGCCGCCAGCCGTTCGTCCGCATATTTGTTTGAAGGGTCCGCGGGCAGCGCCGGCAGCGCCGCCAGCGACAGCGAGGCAATCGTCGCCTTTTCCGCCTCGCTGAAATCGCTCGGCTGGCAGGCGGCGAGCAGTGCCAGCCCTCCTGCCGCGATGCCGAGTGCGAGCTGCCGAAGCGCCATGCCCGCCACCTCAGAGCGTGATGTTGAAGACGACATCGTCCTCGCCTTGCGGTGCGGTGATCGCAAACTTCAGCTCCCACCAGCCCGACATATTGAAGCGCATGCCCTCGATTCTGTACCGGCCCTCGCCAATCTCGGCAGCTTGCGGCGCGGTCGGCAGACCGTGACCGTGCTGCGGCATGCCGCCGTCGATCGCGACCTTCGCACCGGTCACCGCATCGCCCGCTGGCGTTTTCACAGTGAGCACCCAGGAATGCATCTCATTCTGGGTGAACGTTCCGGCCTCCGGTTCTATTGCGACGGCGTATGTCCCTTTTGCCGAATTCTTCAACCGCGAGAGGTCAAGATCTGCCGGCGGCGTCATCATCATGAAGTGCATCGCGACGCCGGCCACGAGTGCGACGACCGCCACGATACCTGCCGCTATCCAAAGTCTCGTTTTCGATGACATTTCGCTTCCCGTTTTCTGATTACGCGACGGAGATAAGGTTTCCAGTCACTGGAAGGTCAAGCGGCTTTTTCATCACCTGCCCGAGCCCTGTTGGCCATCCGCCTGCGCGAGTGTAGACGGAAGCGGCCGCGGGAGGAATCATGGCGCTCAAGGGGATCGCATCTATCGGCGAATGCATGCTGGAACTCTCCGGCGGCGCCGAGAAGAATTGGCGCATGGGCTTTGCCGGCGACACGTTCAACACGCTGTGGGCGGTGCGGGCGCTGACCAGTCCCGATCGGCCGTGCGACTATGTTTCGGCCTTCGGCGACGACCCGTTCTCGAAAGACCAGATCGCGTTTTTCCAGGCTGCCGGCATCGGCATTGCGAACAGCCCGAAAATCGCCGGCGCGCGTCCTGGCCTCTACGCCATCACGCTGACCGGCGCCGAGCGCTCCTTCACCTACTGGCGCTCGGATGCAGCGGCAAGGCAACTGGCGAGCGATCCGGCTGAACTGGCAAAAAGCCTGGAAAATCGGGCCTTTGTCTATTTTTCCGGAATCACTTTGGCAATTCTCGCGCCGGCAGCCCGCGTAACGCTCCTCAACGCTATCGACCAAGCGCGCAAGGGCGGCGGCCTGATCGCCTTTGACCCCAATTACCGGCCGCGCCTGTGGCCTGAGCCAGCCGCAGCACGCGCGGCGATCGACGAAGCGTTGCGCGTCGCCCACATTGCCCTGCCGACCTTTCTCGACGAGCGCGATCTTTACGGCGACGCCGACCAGGCGGAGACGGCGGCGCGGCTGCAACTCGCCGGCGTCAGCGAAATTATCGTCAAGAATGGCGACCTCCCCGCCTTTGTCGCGTTCGGCGAAAGCTCTGAAATGGTCGAGGGTGTGACAGTGGAAACGCCGGTAGACACCACAGGCGCAGGCGACAGCTTCAACGGCGCATATCTCGCGGCGCGCCTGACCGGCAGCCAGCCCGTCGAGGCGGCCCGTCGTGCGCATAAAGTTGCCGCCGCCGTCGTCCAGGTGCGCGGCGCGCTGGCGCCGTTCGAAAACGTGAAAGCCGCGTTCGAAAACTAACCCAATCTGAACCGGTATTCCGTCGACTGGTGGTAGGTCTCGCCGGGCAGCAGAACTGCCTGCGGAAAATACGCCCGGTTCGGCGAATCAGGCCAGATTTGCGGTTCCATGCAGAAGCCGGCATAGGCGCCGTAGCGCCGCCCTCCCAATCCCGGCACCTCGCGCGCGGCTTTATGGCCGGCGTAGAATTGCAGGCCCGGTTCCGTCGACCAGACCTCCATCTCGACGCTAGACGCCGCACCCTGCACCCAGGCCAGTTGCCGCAACGGGCCGCGCTGGGCGCTGATGCAGAAATTGTGGTCGTAGATCACCTGCTCGCCGGCCAGCTCATGCCGAACCGGCCGCGCAATCCGGAAATCGAATGGCGTTGCGTCCACCGGCTGCACGACGCCCGCCGGGATCAATTCATCGTCGACCGGCAGGTAGGCGCCGGCCGGAACCATGATGCGGTGATCGAGAATGCCGCCGGTGCCGCCGTCGTCGAGATTGAAATAGGAGTGGTGCGCGAGATTGCAGAGCGTCGCCTGATCGGCGGTCGCGGTCAGTTCGACAGAAAGTGTCCCGGGAATCTTCAGCCGATAGGTGCAGGATACGTCCAGCGCGCCCGGAAACCCCATGTCCCCGTCAGGACTGTGCAGGTTGAAGGTGACGAAATCGGCGCCGTGCAGCGCCACCTCCCAGATCTTCTTGCCGAACCCGTTCGCACCGCCATGCAGCAAATGCTTGCCGAGGAAATTGCGATCGACCTGGTAGCGTTGGCCGCCGATCACGAAGCGGCCATCCTTGATGCGGTTGGCGTAGCGCCCGGCGGTTGCGCCGAAATAGGCGGAATGAGCCGGATAATCGTCAAACCGATCGAAGCCGAGCACGAGCGGAGCATCGTGACCGGCAAGGCGCAGATCCTGCACGGCTGCGCCCCAGGTCATGACGTTTGCCGTGAGCCCGCCGCCGGAAATGGTGAAGCGGTGGACGGCTTCGCCTTCCGGCGTCGTGCCGAAAACCTCTCCGTCCATCGCGGCCCTCCCCTCCGGCCTATCTTATGCCTTAGACGCCAAGCCCGCCGATGCAGACATATTTGGTATCGAGATAATCCTCGATGCCCTGATGTCCGCCTTCGCGGCCGACGCCGGATTCCTTGACGCCGCCGAACGGCGCCTCGACGGTGGTGATGAGGCCTTCATTGACGCCGACCATGCCGTATTTCAGCGCCTCCATGACGCGCACCGTGCGCCCAAGGTCTTTTGTGTAGAAATAGCTGGCGAGGCCGAATTCGGTATCGTTGGCGAGCTTGACCGCCTCTTCCTCGGTCTTGAAGCGGAAGACAGGCGCGACCGGCCCAAAAATCTCTTCCTTCATGAACATCATGTTGGGCTTGGCTTCGGAGATCACGGTCGGCTCGAAGAAGGAACCGCCGAGCTTGTGGCGCTTGCCGCCGGCAACGACCTTGCCGCCCTTGGCCGTGGCGTCCTTGATGAACTCCTCGACCTTCTCGACCGCCTTTTCGTCGATCAGCGGGCCTTGCTGTGTCCCTTCTTCCAGTCCAGCGCCGACCTTCAGCTTGTTCGATGCCGCGGCGAGCTTCTCGACGAATTGGTCGTAGACGCCGTCCTGCACGAAGAAGCGGTTGGTGCACACGCAGGTCTGGCCGGAATTGCGATACTTCGCGACCATCGCGCCCTCGACGGCCTTGTCGATGTCGGCGTCGTCGAAGACGATGAACGGCGCATTGCCGCCGAGTTCCATCGATACCTTTTTCACCGTCTCGGCGCACTTTGCCATCAGCATTTTGCCGATCTGGGTGGAGCCAGTGAAGGTCAGCTTCTTCACCAGCGGGTTCGAACACATCTCATCACCGATCGGCGCCGGCGACCCGGTGACGACGTTCACCGCCCCCTTCGGGAAACCGACTTCCTCGCACAGAACACCCCAGGCAAGACCTGAATACGGTGTCTGCGTGGCCGGCTTGATAACCGCGGTGCAACCCGCTGCCAGCGCCGGCGCGATCTTGCGGGACAGCATGGACGACGGGAAGTTCCACGGCGCGATCGCGGCGACCACACCGGTCGGCTCCTTGGTGACCAGGATGCGCCGGTCGCGCCACGGCGACGGAACCACGTCGCCATAGGTCCGGCGCGCCTCTTCGGCGAACCACAGCACATAGGCGGCCGAAATACCGATCTCGCCCTTGGCTTCCGTGAGCGACTTGCCCTGCTCCATCGTGAGCAGTTCGGCCAGCGGCTGCTGGTTGTCCATGATCGCCTGGTAGAGCTTGCGCAGCAGGTTCGAGCGCTCGAGCGCTGACGTCTTGCGCCAGAGCTGGAACGCGGCTTCAGCCGCTTCGATCGCACGGCGCGTCTCCGCCTGGCCTGACTTCGGAATGGTGCCGAGCTTCAGCCCGGTTGCGGGATTGGTCACATCGATGGTCTGGCCGGAATCCGCCTGCACCCATTCGCCGTTGATGAGATTGGCTTCGCGCAGGAAATGGTTGGTTTTCTGGAGCATCGTTGCGCCTCCATTGTGCGGCGCTATCGGGCGCCGAGCTTTGCGATCTCGTCGATGAGCGCGGCGTCAACGGGGATGCCTTCGCTTATCATGCGGGCGCGGAGTTCTTGACGCCTGGCGCCGGGTACTCGCGCACCCGGCGTGCCAGCAATGGCTTCAGCCATCTCCGTGAACCGGGCGACCGCTCTTACCCCACCGAACGCCTCGGGATCAATCGCGATCAGAAACTGCCCTGTGCCGGGCGGCGAACCCTTGTCGTCGAAGAACGATGCCTGCTCAAAGGCGTAGTTAGCGCCGGTCAGCGCGGCGGCAAGCAGTTCTACCATAAGGGCAAGGGTCGCACCCTTGGCATCACCAGTCGGCAGCATTGTGCCAGCGAGCGCGGCTTTTGCGTCGGTGGTGGGCTGGCCCTCGGCGTCGAGCGCCCAGCCTTGCGGGATGTTTTCGCCCTTCTGGGACGCTGCCATCACCTTTCCGCGCGCGACTTTGGACAGCGAGACGTCCACGATGATTGCCGCGCCATTTGCAGCCGGCGCCGCGAACGCAATGGGGTTGGTCCCGAACAATGCCCTGCTGCCGCCCCAGGGCGCCATCGAGGGTGGTGAATTGGTGAAGAAAAGGGCGACCAGGCCTTTTCCGGCGAGCGCCTCGACCGGAAGCCCGGCGACACCGGCGTGGTGCGAGCGGCGAATGCCGGCCATGGCAATACCCTGCTTCGGCGCAATCTCGGCCAGCTCTGCGGTCGCCAGATCCAGCGCCGGATAGGCAAAGCCGTGCGCAGCGTCGATGCTGACTGCGGCAGGTCGTGTCCGCGTCACCTGAGGCGTGGCAAAACCGTCCACCTTTCCGACTTTGGATTGCGAGGCATAGGCGGCCACCCGCCGCAGCCCGTGCCCGCCCTGCCCGACCAATTCCGCGCCGACCAGCGCGCTGGCGACCGAAACCGCATTCTCGATCGATGTCCGGTTTGCGGTCAGCGCCCCGCAAACGAGTGCGTGCGCCTCAGCGACCGACAGTCTCTGCTCGGCCATCAGGCCTTCTCCAGATGCGCGAGGACGAGCCCGGCGATCAGATGCGAGACGCGCACATTCGATTCCTCCGTCACGCCGGCGATGTGTGGCGTCAGGATCAGGTTCGGAATGTCGGCAAACTTCGCGCCGGTCTCCGCCGTCAGTGGCTCTTCCGCGAAAACGTCGAGTGCGGCACCGCCAAGTTTCCCGGCCTTCAACGCTTCCGCCAGTGCAGCCTCGTCGACGACTCCGCCGCGTGCGGCATTGATCAGAATTGCATCGGGCTTCACCAGCGACAGCCGCTGCGCGTCGATCACGTTCACGGTCGATGCTGTCAGCGGCACATGCAGCGACACGACGTCAGACAACTCCATCAGCCCGTCGAGCGAAACGTTGCGTACCATTTGCCACGCCGGGTCGTCGGCCATCAGATAAGGATCGTGAGCGACAACATTCATGCCGAAGCCCGCGGCGCGCCACCCGACCTCGCGCGCAATCGCGCCGAAGCCGACGAGGCCCATTGTCTTGCCGGCAAGTTCGCGGCCGATCATTTTTTGGCGCGGCCATGCACCCTCGGCGACCTCCACCGACGAGAGCCAAGCGCGGCGCAGCAGCATCAGCGACGCCGTGATCACATATTCCGCGACCGACAAATCGTTGGCGCCCGTCGCCGGAAAAACCGCAATCCCGCGCACCTTGCAAGCGTCCACGTCGATATTGTCGAGCCCGACGCCGAGGCGTCCGACGCATTTGAGCTTGGTCGCTTGTTCAAGCAGCGTGCCACGCACCTGCGTCCGGTTGCGGATGATCAACGCCCGCGCATCCGAGACCGCCGCCGCCAGATCGTCCGGCCGATCGACCAGCGTGGGATTGTACAGCGTCTCGTATCTGGTCTGGAGCAGCGAAACCGCTGCTTCATCCATGAATTCGGTAACGACGATATCGGGCATTGTGCAGGTCTATTCTCGGCCGGCAAAGGCTGAAATTGTAGGTCGGCGCGACCATATGCTAAAGTGAGCCGTTGGACAGACAGATACTGTTGCAGCCATGACACGCGAAGAGATCATAGAGAAGTTGAGGGCGATGGAGCCGGAACTCCGTGCGCGCGGCATCACGCGCCTGCAAATGTTCGGCTCTCGTGCGCGCGGCGACAACCGCGAGGACAGCGATTTGGATCTGCTGATTGAAGTTGATTCCAAGGCGAAGTTTTCACTTATCGATTTGGCCGGCGTGCACGTCGATTTGACTGAACAGCTGGGGGTGGAAACATACGCCACCATCGACGGTGACGAGGTACCTTCGAAGTTCCGCAGCCGAATTTCGGACGACCTCATCCAGATTTTCGAAGCGGCATGAAGCCGACAGTTGAGGGGCGTCTTGAGCACATCCGTGATGCGATCGCGGATTTGCGCGACCTTCTGGCCGGCAAATCCTTCGAAGATTTCGCGAAGGAACGACACACGAGAAGGGCTGCCGAGCGCTACTTTGAGATCATCAGCGAAGCGTCGCGCAGTATCCCCAACGATGCGAAGGCGCGGCATCCGGAGGTCGCCTGGAAGGACGTTGCTGGGATTGGGAATGTCATTCGTCATGACTATCACAAAGTGAAAGCTGGGCCGGTCTGGGAAGCGTATCGCCACGACTTGGATGTCCTGCTCGCGGCGGTCGATTCGATCTCTGCCAATCTTCGGCAGAAGTAGCCTTCACGCACTCCGATAAAGCTTCGTCATCACGAATTCGCGGTGGCCGAGCGCCTCCGCCGCGGTCATCCGGCCATTCGACGTGCGCACGATCATGTCGATGAGCGCATCGCCCGCCTCGTCGATCGTCATCTCGCGGCGCAGGATACCGGACACGTCGACGTCAACATGTTCGCCCATGGTGCGCACCGTGCGGGGGTTTGCCGTGATCTTGATGACCGGCACGATCGGATTGCCGATCACATTGCCCTGACCCGTCGGGAAGGTGTGCACGACGTAGCCGCCCGCGGCCATCAGCGTCACACACTCGGCCGCCGCTGAGGACGAGTCCATGAAGTAGAGGCCCTTACCGGATTTCGGCGCCTCGGCAGGCTCGAGAATGTCGATGTACTTCGATGTCCTGCCGATCTTTTCGAGATTGCCGAGCGCCTTCTCTTCGATCGTTGTCAGTCCGCCTTCGATATTGCCCTTGGTCGGCTGGCTTTCCGACAGATCGTCGGTCTTGTGCGCCTCGATCACGTCGTCCTGATACGCCTTCCACATTGTGTACCAGCGCTCGCCGACATCTGGATTGATCGCGCGGGCCTTGGCGAT
>Ga0335075_10003794_pt1 | contig 23791 bp, 19 predicted proteins | sample Lox_Sample_24_FD_206723 | JGI IMG/M metagenome (GOLD analysis project Ga0335075, IMG submission 206723) | Soil microbial communities from Loxahatchee National Wildlife Refuge, Florida, United States - Lox_Sample_2.4 | ecosystem: Environmental > Terrestrial > Soil > Wetlands | place: USA...
GCGACACGGGCGCTGCACGACGACCACGGTCCGGGGTAGGAGCGCGTACGCTCAGGGGTGTGGACGTGCTGATCACCCGCTTGGACCCGGACGTGCCGCTGCCGGCCTACGCCCAGCAGGACGACGCGGGCGCTGACCTGGTGTCGGCGGAAGACGTCGACCTCGCCCCGGGGGAGCGTGCCATCGTCAGGACCGGGATAGCGATCGCCCTGCCGGCCGGGTACGCGGCGTTCGTGCACCCGCGCTCGGGGCTCGCGGCGAAGCACGGGGTGACGGTGGTCAACGCGCCGGGCACCATCGACGCGGGATACCGTGGTGAGGTCAAGGTGATTCTGCTGAACACCGATCCGGTCCGGCCGGTGTCGTTCCGGCGCGGCGACCGGATCGCCCAGCTCGTGGTGCAGCGGGTCGAGCGGGCCACCTTCTGTGAGGTGGCGGCCCTGCCCGGCTCGGCGCGGGGTGAGGATGGTTTTGGCTCGACCGGTGGTCACGCGGGCGGTCTCACCGCCACCGTGACCACCGGATGATAGGAGGAGATGCGGAGTGTTCGGTCGGCGACGCACCGCCGGTGACCGTGACCGTGACCCGGTCCGGGAAAGCTCGGCGGACTGGACGGCCGAGGCCGGCGACGACGAGGTCGTCGCCGGTGACGCGGCCCCTTTGGCCGGCCCGTGGGACGTGGCCGAGCCGCACCCGGAGGCACAGCGAGTGGACCTGGGCAGCTTGCAGGTTCCGGTGCTGGCCGGGCTGGATATTCAGCTGGTATTCGCCGAGCAGCACGGCGCCTGGGTGACCGTGCGCCATGGGCTGAGCGAGCTGCAGCTGCAGGCGTTCGCGGCGCCCAAGCGCGATTCGCTGTGGGACGACGTGCGCGCCGAGATAGCCGCCGAGATCAGTGGCGCCGGCGGCATGGTCAGCGAGCGCACCGGCCCGTTCGGCGCCGAGCTGCTCGCGCGCGTTGCCGCGCAGCAGCCGGGCCAGCCGCAACAGGGCACGCAGCTGATCCGCTTCACCGGCGTGGACGGTCCCCGCTGGTTCCTGCGCGGCGTGTTCACCGGGGCGGCGGCGGACGATCCCACCGCGGCGGCGCCGCTCGAGGCGGTGCTGCGCGACGTCGTGGTGGTCCGGGGTGACCACCCGGTGCCGCCCAGGGACCTGCTCGAGCTCCGCCTGCCGCCGGAGGCGGCGGCCGCGCTCGAAGAGCAGGCCAAAGCGCAGCAGGCCCAGCAGGAGCAGGAGCAGGAGCCCCAGCAGATCAACAGGTTCAGCGCTCAGCCGAACCCCTTCGAGCGCGGCCCCGAGTTCACCGAGACCCGCTAGCCCGCGCGGTCACCGCGAGCCGGCGGGTCAGCGGGTCAGCCGACCGAGAAGAGCCGCTCCAGTTCGTCCTCGACGTCCTCCGTGGTGACGAAGAACAGCTCGTCGCCGGGCTGCAACGGGTCTTCCGGCTGCGGGACGAGCACCCGGCCCTCGCGCAAGATCGCCACCAGCGCCGCGTCGGCCGGCCACTCGATGGACCCGACCTGCTGCCCGGCGAGCGGCGCGTCCGCGGGCATGGTCAGCTCGACGAGGCTCGCCTCGCTCTGCCCGAACGTCATCAGCCGGACCAGGTCGCCGACGCTGACGGCCTCTTCGACGAGGGCCGACAGCAGCCGCGGCGTGGACACGGCCACGTCGACGCCCCACGACTCGTTGTACAGCCACTCGTTGCCCGGGTGGTTGACCCGCGCGACGACCCGGGGCACGCCGTACTCGGTCTTCGCCAGCAGCGCCACGACCAGGTTGACCTTGTCATCGCCGGTGGCGGCGACGACCACGTTGCACCGGTCGAGAGCGGCGTCGTCAAGCGACGAGATCTCGCAGGCATCGGCGAGCAGCCACTCGGCCCGCGGCACGCTGTCCACCTTGATCGCGCTCGGCTTCTGGTCGATGAGCAGCACCTCGTGGCCGTTCTCGAGCAGTTCGCGGGCGATGGACCTGCCAACCGCGCCCGCCCCGGCGATGGCTACCCGCATCAGTGACCACTCCCGTCGCGCGAGGCGAAGGCGGCCGCGATCCGGTCCAGGTCGCTTTCCGGCGCGATGACGTGCACCACGTCGCCCTGCTGGAGCACGGTCCCCGGCTGCGGGACGATCGCCTCGCCGAGCCGGTCGATGTAAGCGATGCGGGTGCCCGCCGAGGCCTCGACGAGCTTGACCGGCTCGCCGATCCAGGCGGGGGACACGTTGACCTGGCTGAGCACGATCTTGCCGGTGGCGTCCCGCCACAGCGGTTCGGCGCCCTCGGGCAGCAGCTTGCGCAGCATCTGGTCGGCGGTCCACCGCACGGTCGCGACCGTGGGGATGCCGAGCCGCTCGTAGACCTCCGCCCGCCGGGGGTCGTAGATCCGGGCCGCCACCCGGCTGACCGCGAACGTCTCGCTGGCGACCCGGGCGGCGATGATGTTGGAGTTGTCGCCGCTGCTCACGGCGGCGAAGCCGTCGGCGCGCTCGATGCCCGCCCTGGCGAGTACGTCGCGGTCGAACCCGATCCCCGTTACCCGCTCGCCTTTGAACGCCGGGCGCAGCCTGCGGAACGCCTCCGGATCGCGGTCGATGACCGCGACCGTGTTCCCTCGGTCCTCCAGGATGTGGGCGAGCGTCGATCCGACGCGCCCGCACCCCATGATCACGATATGCACGACCCGTCCTTTCGCGGTGCGTCATCGCCCTGGAAACCGCGCCCGCACGAGGCGCCTCGCCAAAGGTATGCCCTCACATGGGAGAATGCGACCCCGGAACAAGGAGGGACTATCCGGTGGGTTTCCAGGTCGGCGAGGCGATCGAGGTAACGACCGAGGATGTCGCGCAGGGCGGCTGGTGCGTCGCCAGGCCGGCGGGGCTTCCCGTGCTGTTCGTGCGGCACGCGCTGCCCGGCGAGCGGGTCCTCGCCCGCGTGACCGAGGTCACGACGAGGTTCGCCCGGGCGGACGCCGTCGAGGTCCGCGAGCCGTCCCCGGACCGGGTCGCGCCGCCGTGCCCGTACGCGCATCCCGGCGGCTGCGGCGGCTGCGACTGGCAGCACGCGGCCCTGCCCGCGCAGCGGGCGCTGAAGGCCGCCGTGGTCGCGGAGCAGCTGCGGCGGCTGGCGGGGATCGAGCGGGCGGTGGTCGTCGAGCCGATGCCTGGCGACGAGACCGGCCTCGGGTGGCGTACCCGGGTGCAGTTCGCGGTCGGCCCCGGCGGCGTGGCGGGCCTGCGCGCGCACCGCTCGCACCGGGTCGTCGGCATCGACGACTGCCTGATCGCGCACCCCGGTATCCGCGAGCTCGGCATCCCGCGCCACGGCTGGCCGGGCGTCGCCGCGGTGGAGGCCGCCGTCGGCGCCGACGCCAGCGCGGTCATCCTGACTCCGGAATCCTCATCCAGATTTTCCCGAACGGACCCGGCTGACTCCCCGCCGCCACCCTCGCTCGCCACGCTGGCCGGCGCGGTTCCGGCGCAGACCGTGCTCAGCCGCCGAGGCGGCAAGCTCACCCCGCTGCGCGGCCGTCCGTACCTCACTCAGCACGCCGCGGGCCGGGACTGGCGGGTCAGCGCGGAGGCGTTCTGGCAGGTGCACCCGGCGGCGGCGGACACGCTCACGGCGGCGGTGCTCGCGGCCCTGGAGCCGAAGCCGGGAGACACCGTGGCCGACCTCTACTGCGGGGTCGGCCTGTTCGCGGGCGCGGTCGCCCGCGAGGTCGGCCCGGAGGGCGCCGTCACCGGCGTCGAGGAAGACCAGGCTGCCGTCAGGGACGCGCGGCACAACCTGCGCGGCTTCCCGTGGGCCCAGGTGCGCAGGGGCGACGTCGCCCGGGTCGCGCGGCAGGGCGGCCTGCCGCGCGCCCGGCTGGTCGTCGCGGACCCGCCGCGGGCCGGGCTGGCCCGCGAGGTCGTCGGCTACCTCACCGGCGACGCCGCCGCCGAGCGGTTCTGCTACGTCTCCTGCGACCCGGCCACGCTGGCCCGCGACCTCGGCCTGCTGCTCGCGGCGGGCTGGCGGCTGGACACCCTTCGGGCGTTCGACGCGTTCCCGATGACCCACCACGTGGAGTGCGTCGCTACGGTTTTCCGGTGACCTGCCGGAACCCGGTGGGGATGGGCGGTGTCAGCAGCGCCAGGTTGGTGCGCGTTGGCGGCAGCCAGGTGAACGTCACGGTGATGGACCGGATGGGCACCGCCACGATGTCGCCGTTGCTGGCGCGCTCCGTCGACGCGCCGGTGAACATGTGACCGCGCGTGTCGAGCTTCGCCTCGACGGGCCGGTAGGTTGACGGATTCACCCAGAGAGTCAGCGTCATGAACGGCTTACCCTGCGGATCGGTCAGCTGGGCGACCAGCGTGAGCGCGTCGATCCCGCCGACCCGCTGGTGGCCGGCCAGCGTGAGCGCGCCGCAGCGGAGCCCCGCCTCGATTTGCGTTTGCGGGTCCGAGGTGAAGTCCCGCGTCACGATAAGCTCTTTCGCCCCGCTGGCGTCACAGAGGTTCGGGGGCGCGGGGCTGGACACCGGGTGCCTGTCGGCCAAGCGGTACCAGGTCCTGGTCGGGTAGTTCACGACGAGCTGGACGTCGCCGTCGCTGGTCTGGGTCGTCCCCCAGTCGATGTCGGGCTGTCCGGCCCGCGTCAGGTAGATCTCGCGGCTCTGGTCGCCGTACTTCCAGCTGGGACCGTCCAGGTTGCGGCTCGTGGTTCCGCCCAGCGCGTAGTGCGTGTACGCGTACGCGATCTCTCCGGACCCGCTGAGCGCGCCGGTCACGTGGCTGACCACGTAGGCGGCGGTCTCCGCCGGCACCGCGCCGGTGCCGCCGCCCGCGGTCGCGCCGAGCCCGGCGGCGGTTACCCCGGCGGCGGCGACGGCCGTGCCGGCCGCGGCGACCGCCTGCCTTACGTGCCGGCGGCGCTGGCAGTCGCGGTACGCCTCCCGTACCAGGCCGGGGCGCGGCCGCACCTCCACCGCGGCCATCTCGGACCGCAGCCGTTCCTCGAAATCGATGCTCATCCCGTTCTCCCTGTGGTCTGCGGTGTGCCGTCGTTCTCGTCGAGGCCGCTGAGTTCGCGGAGCCTGCGCATGCCGCGTGAGGTGGCCGCCTTGACCGTGCCGGCCGAACAGCCCATGGCCCGCGCCGTCTCGGCTTCGGTGAGCTCTTCCCAGTAGCGGAGCACGACGGCGGTCCGCTGCCGCGGCGGCAGCGCGCGCAGCAGCCGGATCAGATGGTCCCTGCGGTCCACGTCGCCGGTGCCGTCGGACAGCGCCTCCGGCTGGTGCAGCAGGCCGAGCCGGGCGCGCCAGGCGCCCTTGCGCCGCCAGCCGTCCGCGGCCAGGTGGTACAGCGTCCGGCGCAGGTACCCTTCGGGGTCGCCGCGGATCGTCCGCCAGTGCCGGAACACCCGTTCCAGCGCCGCCTGGAGCAGGTCCTCGCCGTCGGCGTGGCTGCCCGCCAGCAGGACCGCGGTGCGCAACAGTTGCTCGCCCTTGACGGCGAGCAGCTCTTCGAGCACCGAGACGGGTTGTTCGCCGTCCATCCGGCTCCTCTCGTCACTGTCACTGTCAAGTACGAGTGACGGACGCGCGAGGTTGACCGGTCGCTACGGGCGTCGGGTCGCTACGGGGCGTCGGGCAAGCCCGCGCCGCTCGCCGGGTTGTCCGGCTTCGCCGAGCCGGCCACGTAGTAGCCGAGGCCGGGGTAGCGGATCAGCAGCCCCTCGTCGACCAGCAGCCGCAGCGCCTTGGCGCAGGTCTGCCGGGCGTGCCCGTAGCGCTGGCTGAGCGTGGTGATGGACGGGGTCGGTGTTCCGGGCGGGTACGTGCCGTCCGCTATCGCCCGCCGAAGTTCTCCCGCGAGACGTATGTAGGCTCTCGGGTCTGATTCATCACCTATCGACACTCTTTTACCGTACTCGAATGGCAATATTGCCAATCGCAACGCTTCGACAGTAGTCGACGATGGACAAGCGCGCAACAGCCCGCTACGCTCGCTCCCATGTACCTCTGGGCGTTGCTTTCCTGGGACACGTCGGACCCGCCAAGCCTCCGCGGGGTCGCCGGCGACCTGGCTCGCGTGATGCTCGTCACCGAGCCGCACCTCATCGAGGAACGGGCCTTCCTCTGCCGCATCGTGGAGGTGCGGGACGCCATGACCGTGCCCGGCATGGACAGCACCTACGTGCTGACCGGCCGCGCCTGGAACGGCCGTCGTAACATGCGCGGCGGCGTCACCTGGCAGGAGACCGAGGCGCCGCCGGGGCTTCCGGTCGCGCGGCGCGGTTATACGTCAGGATGGGACGCATGCGACTTCGGATCTTCACAGAGCCCCAGCAGGGCGCCAGCTACGCCACGCTCCGCCGAGTAGCCACCACCGCGGAAACCCTCGGCTTCGACGCCTTCTTCCGCTCCGACCACTTCTTGACGATCGGCGGCGGCGATGGCCGGCCAGGCCCGACCGACTCCTGGGCGACGCTGGCCGCGCTCGCCGTGGAGACCAGCCGGATCCGGCTCGGCACGCTGGTGACCAGCGCGACGTTCCGGCAGCCGGGACCGCTCGCCGTCGCCGTCGCGGAGGTCGACGAGATGAGCGGCGGCCGGGTCGAGTTCGGCTTCGGCGCCGGCTGGTACGAGCGCGAGCACCAGGCGTACGGCATCCCGTTCCCCCCGCTGGGGGAACGCTTCGACCGGTTCGAGGAGCAGCTCGCGATCATCACCGGCCTCTGGGAGACGCCCGACGGCGAGACGTTCTCGTTCGACGGCAGGTATTACCAGGTCACCGATTCGCCCGCGCTGCCCAAGCCAGCCCAGCGCCCGCGGCCCCCGGTGATCATCGGCGGCAGCGGGCCGACGCGGACGCCCGCGCTCGCCGCCCGCTACGCCGATGAATTCAACGCGAACTTCCGGTCGCCCGCCGACGCGGCGGGGCTGTTCGAGCGTGTCAGGGACGCGTGCCGGGCCGCTGGACGGGACCCGGCGTCGATGGCGTTCACCGTCGCCCACACCGTGTGCTGCGGGAAGGACGAGGCGGAACTGAGCCGCCGCGCCGCCGCCATCGGCATGGACGCCGCGAAGGTCCGCGCCAACGCGATCGGCGGCACGCCCGCGGAGGTTGCGGACAAAATCGGGCAGTACGCCGAAGCCGGTGCCTCGGCTGTGTATCTCCAGGTGCTCGACCTCGGTGACCTCGCGCACCTGGAGCTGATCGCCGCGGAGGTGCTGCCGCGGGTCTGAGGAACCACCGCGCTCGGGATGCTATTCGGCGGGGCGGTGCTTACGATCGTTGCTGTGGGAAAACTTTCTGGGGAACAGCGCGGGCGCCGCGAGCCCGACGCCGACGCCCCGCGGCCGGGAACGCCGCCCGCGGGGCGCCCGTATCCCCCCAGGCCGCCGGGCCCTGGATCCCACGCGCCCGGACAGTACGCGTCCAGGCCCCACGCGACCGCCCCGGTCCCGCCCCGCCCGGCCGGGCCCGGCCCGTCCGGCCCCCATCCTCCGGCCGCCGCCCCGCCGGACCGCCAGCCGCGGCCGTCCGCACCGCGGGGCCCGATGACTCCAGGGCCGGGCGGCCACGGCCCCGCCGGGGCGCCTGACGACGAGGGCGTGATCATCCCGAGCTCGATCTACGCCCCCGGCACGCTGGGGGCCGAGCCGGCCGGCAACGCTCCAGGCGCTCCTCCGGGCACCCAGCCGCGCACCCCTCGCCCGCCCAGCCCCGGCACCGCCCCGCCCTCAGATCCGTGGGCATCGAACTACGCCCCCGGCTACGGCCCTCGACCCGGCCCCGCCGGTGCTCCCGGCTACACCCAGGCCGCGGGCCCCGGGACTCCCTCCGGCTACGCCCCGGGAACTCCCGCTGGGTACAGCCCGCCCGCCGCTCCCGCTGGTCCCCCCGCCGCGGGCCCTGGGGGCCCCGCCGATTACCGTCGCGGCGGTCCTGCTGGCCACGCCCCAACCACGGGCCCGGAAATCGCTCATGGCTACAGCGCTCCCGTCACCCCCGGCTACAGTCCGCAGGCCGCTCCCGGTTACGGGCCCGCCAGGGGCCCGCGGGTTGGTCCCGAGTCCGGCCCGCCTCCGCGGCCGGGCCCTCCCGGCTCCGGCCCCGCCGCGGGCCCGAGGATGGCTCCGGAGGTCAGCCCGCCGACCGTCCCGGCCAGGTCTCCCGGCAACCGGCCCGCCGCGACCCCTCGGGTCGCTCCCGGATCCGCCCCGCCTCCCAATCCGCGCGTGTCTCCCGGTTATGGCCCCCGCGGGGGGGCCGGGCTAGCTCCCGGGTACGGCCCGCCGACGGCCCCCAAGGAGGCCCCCGGCGGTCCAGGGGTCCACCCCGGCTACGGCCCGCCGCCTGCCTCCGGCGGGCCTGCGAGCCACGGCCCGGCGGGAGGACCCGGGTACGGCCCGCCTGCCGCCCCCGGCAACGGCGGCGCTGGCCCCGCTGTCAGCCCCGGCTACCCGGAGCCACAGGCACTCCACCACGACCAGCAGACCATGCGGCGGCCCGCCGGCCCCGCCCCTGGGCCGGCCGGTTACGCCACCCCCACCTCCGCGCCCGCTCCGAACGCCAACGGCTACCCCGGCTCGGGACGCAACCCAGACGCGGGTTACGGCCATCCCGGTTATCGCGCGCCCGCGTCCCGTCCGCAGCGCCCGTCCGCGCCGCCGCGCCCGCCGGAGTCGCGTCCCGCGGAGCCACCGCGCCCGTCCGGCCCGTATGGCCCGCCCGGTCCGGTCGGCGGTCGTGCTACCGAACGCGATGCCGGCCCGGGCCCGCAGTCACGCGAGAGTCAGCAGCCACGCGGGAGCGAGCCGTCACGCCCAGAGCCGCCGCGGCGCCCCGAGCCGTCGGCCGAATCCGGCGCGCGCACCGAGACGACCGCGGAATCCAGCGCGCCGGCCGTCATTCACGCCGATCCAGGCGCGCCTGGCGGCTCCGCTGAGCTTCCGGCGGCGGAGCCGAACGCGTACGGCCCGGATGATCCCAGCTATGGCCCGCCGAGTCAGGCGTGGTACGCGGGCCGTGAGCGAGAGCGAGAGCGGGAGCAGGAGCAGGCCGTCCAGCAGGCGCCCGCGGACGTCCAGGACGCCCGCGGCCCCTTCGAACCGCTCAGGCACCCCGACGGATCCGGCCAGGAGCTGATCTCCCACCGGTCGGCAGGCTGGGAATTCCCGAGCGCGGAGGCGCTGGCCACGATGGGCCTGAATCCGCGTGAGCAGATCAGGGAGTTCTACCGGACCGCGGAGGCGATCGGCCCCGAGCACATGGACCAGCACATCGAAGAGCTACTGGAAAGGCAGCGACAACTGATCAGCGAGTACTTCAAAGAGGCCGACGGCCAGGAGGGCCCCCAGTGAGCGGCGTCATCGCGGTCCTCGGATTCGGGGAGGCCGGCTCGCTGCTGGCCCGCGACCTGGTAGCCGCTGGTGCCAGCGTCCGCGGCTACGACCCGGCCGTGCCCGCGCCCGCGGGCGTCACCGGCGCCGGGAGCGACGCCGAGGCCGCCAGCGGCGCCGGCCTCGTGCTCAGCGTCAACAGCGCGAAAGAAGCGCTGGCCGCGCTGCGCGACTCCCTGGACGCGCTGCGCCCCGGAGCCGTGTGGGCCGACCTGAACACCGCCGCGCCCGCGGTCAAGCAGCAACTCGCCGAGATCGGGCGGACCCGCGACATCCCCGTCACCGACATCGCCATGATGGCGCCGGTACCGGGGAAGGGCCTGCGGGTGCCGATGCTCGCCAGCGGCGAGGCGGCCGGGCAGGTAGCGGCCCAGCTCACCCGGTACGGCGCCGACGTCGAGGTGCTCGACGGCCCAGCCGGCCTCGCGGCCACGAGGAAGCTGTTGCGCAGCGTCTTCTACAAGGGAATGTCCGCATCGATCGTCGAGGCCCTCGAGGCGGCCCGCGCCGCCGGCTACGAGGACTGGCTGCGTGAGCACATCGGCGAAGAGCTCGCCAAGGCCGACGTCACGACGGTTGAGCGGATCGTCACGGGGACGCGTCAGCACGCCATCCGCCGCGGCGCCGAGATGGGGGCGGCGGCCCAGATGCTGACCGACTTCGGCGTCGAGCCCATCATGGCCGACGCAAGCCGCGCCCTCCACGAACGCCTAGCCACAGAAGACTCCTAACCACCCAGCCGACCCACCACATGGTCCGCCAAACCTGATAACAGCAAGAACCTCGGGTTTTCGAGTGCCCTCGGTCCACTTACAGAACATGAAGGGCCGAGGTCTACGAGGCAGGCGGCCGGGGGTATGCCGAGATATATGCCCTGGTTTGCCCTATATTATGCCGTCCAGTGATGGCAGACTCGACTTGCGGTTTCATGATCGTGGGTACTTTTCGGCGCTATTCGCCGAAAAGTACCCACGATCATGACCATGGCCCCTTCCGGATACCCCCGTGGGGTAGAAGGAGGGCGGGCGGGGCGGGGCCCGGGAGACCTCAGCTTTTCAACTTCTGTAGGGCGTGAACGTCACCACAATCTGACCGATATGCCCGATTCTCTGAGTACTTTCGCGCCCTAAGTGGCCCGCCAGCCGCACAGCCTCTTCTCGCTCTTGATAACAGCAAGAACTTCGGCTGTGCGGGCAAGCTCGTCCACCTCGCGTCCTGTCGATTGCGCAATTGACCTGCTCTATTGGTGTCGATTGCGCAATCGACAGGTCCGCGCCAAGCGAGCTGCTGTGATAACAGCAAGAAGCGCGAGAGCGCCCACACAGCCACGACGCGTCCGTTCGGGATCAAAGCGAACAGGAACCCGGGGCTAGGCGAGCGGGGCCAGGGCCTCCGCCAGCGGCGCGAGCGCCTCCGGCTTGCAGTGCAAAGGCAGGCCCACGACGCAGAGGTCCACGCCTGCGTCGTGCCAGGTCCGCGCGTCCGCGACCGCCTCGTCCACGCTGTCCTCGTAGCGGATGTTGACCGAGCAGGTGATCTCCGACGGGTCGCGGCCGACGTCCGCGCAGTGCGCGGCGAGGACGCTCTTGAGGTCCTGCCACTCGGCGACGCCGCCGCGGCCGAGCGAGTTCCACTGCTGCGCCCAGCGCGCGGTGGTCCGCAGCGTCCGGCGGCGCCCGGTGCCGCCGATCGTGATCGGCGGGTGCGGCTGCTGAATCGGCTTCGGCTCACACCGCGCGTCGGTGAGCTGCACGTACTGCCCGGAGAAGTTCGACACGGTCTCGGTCAGCAGCAGCACCATCGCCTCGACGCCCTCGTCGAACCGGTCGAAGCGCTCCTTCAGCGGCGGCAGCGGGATCCCGTAGGCGTCGCACTCCATCTGGTTCCAGCCGGCGCCGACCCCGAGCTCGAGCCGTCCGCCGGACATGACGTCGACGGTGGCGGCCATGTTGGCGAGCACGGCCGGATGCCGGTAGATCATGCCGGTGACCTGGCAGCCGATCCGGATCCGCCGCGTCGCGGCGGCCATCGCGCCGAGCATCGTCCAGCCCTCGAAGTTCGGGCCGGTCAGGTCGCCGGTCAGCGGGTAGAAGTGGTCCCAGTTCCACGCCGACTCGAACAGCGGGATCTCGTCGGCCGCGAGCCACACGTCGCGGATCTCTTCCCACGTCTGGTGCTCGGGCCGTGTCTTGATCGCGAAGCGCATGAGGAACCCTTCTCGCCAGTGAGCTGTGGTCGCGCGGACACGACGTTACGCTACGCGCGCCGGCCGCACGGGATCCGGGTAACCCGGGCCCCGTGCGGCCGGTAGAAACCAAAACGCGTTAGCGGATGACGAACGTGGTCAGCGAGCCCGCCGGGAGAGTCGCCCCGAACGAGCCGCGGATGACCGGCAGCGGCGCCTGCGCCGCCGTGTCGTGGGAGTTGTCGGTCAGGTACGGGACCGCCACCGGGCCATTGGCGCCGGTGCCGCGCACCGAGAACGAGGCGGTCTGCGCGGTCGTCGCGGTGTTCAGCACGACGATCGCGACCGAGCCGTTCACGTTGCGGAACGCGGTCACGTCCAGGTCGCTGTTCGCGCTCGAGGCCCCGATGCGGACCGCGCCGGGCCGGACGAACCGGCTGTAGTTCGCGAACGCCCACAGGCGGCCGGACGGGACGACCGTGCCCGTGCTGGTGTCGAGCTGGACGAGGCCCTCGTTGTCGCCGTTTTCCGTGGTGGTCGTCATGCCCCACCAGTAGAGGAAGGCGTTCAGGTTCGCCGACGTCAGGCCGGTGTAGATCCGCTGCGCCCAGGACAGCCCCGACGCGTCGGTGCCGTCGTTCCACGCCGGGTCATAGGTCTCGAACGTGGACCACTCCGTCTCCCAGACCGCCTTGGTCCAGCCGGTCAGCGGGGAGTTGGGCGGCGCGGTGTAGCCGTGGCTGGTGAACAGCGGGGTCCACGCGTTCGCCTTCGGGTCCGCCTCGATGGCCGCCGCGTACTGCTGGGCGTAGTCCCAGCCCTCGGTGGCGCAGCACTCGGCCTGGGTCCGCAGGCCGGAGCGGAACAGCGTCGGGCCCAGGTACTCCATGAAGTTCGCGGTCTGCGCCGGCGACATGATCATGCTGTCGTAGCCGGGACCGATGTTCGCCTCGTTCTCCGGGCCGACGTAGCTGAGCGGGACGCCCGCCTGCGCGTAGTCCTTCGCGTACTGGGCGAGGTAGTTCGCGTACGCCTGCCGCCAGTCGCCGCTCGCGCAGGTCGCGCCGGGCACGCCGCACAGCGTGCCGCCGTTGTCCACGGAGTCGTTGGTCTTCATGAACGCCGGGGCGCTCCACGCGTCGGCGAAGTCCTCCGTGACGCCGTATTCGTGCTTGATCGTCTGGGCCCACCAGAGCTGGCCCCCGTCGTCGGCGATCGCCGACAGCGGGAGATACGTGGGCTTCGCGCTCGGGCTAGCCGGGGCGGTCGGCTCGATCGTGGTGCCGGCGTCCGCGCTGATCTCGTTGCGCAACATGGTCAGGCCGGCCCCGCTTGAGGTGCTGTACAGCAGGTTCAGCACCTGCTGCTGCACCGCGGCCGGCTGGTTCTGGAGGGTTTCGGCCTGACCGAAGGCCTCGGACGCGCCGAACCCGGTGATCCGCTGGTAGGTCGTGCCGCCGTTGACGGCAACCGTCGGGGCCGCCGACGTCGCCGTCGTCGCCGCGGTCGCCGTCACGGCGCCCGCGAGCGCGAGCGGCACGGTCAGGGCAAGGGCCGCGGCCGGCGCCAGGAACCGCGGTCTCGTGTGGATAAGCGGGAGTCTCGGGGGTCTGTGCATGGCAGCCTCCTCGCTGAAGCACGCGGCGTCATAGCGGCCCGGCACTCCTGATCGCCGGGCCGCCTGGGAAACACGCCGCCGGACGCACTGAACGTACGAAAACATTCCGAAACATTCAAGAGCCAGAACTTTCGAAATCTCCCAGTTATAGGCAATACCGACCTCGAAACATTTCGAAGCCTGAGCCGTGATGGCGGATTGAGCCAAGAAGCGTGGAGCCGCGCTTCGGCGAACCCGCCGCCAACTCATCCCCTGGGGAAGTAGCTTGATATCGAGATACTGTAGGTTGGTAAGAAACGACAGGGCTGCAAGGCCAGCCAGGAGTAAGGAGGCTCGGCAGCGATGACGGCGAAGACGGCGAACAGCTTCAGCAGCCGCGCGACGATCGAAGCGGACGGCGCGTCGTATGAGATCTACCGGCTCGACGCGGTCCCGGGCAGCGAGAGCCTCCCGTACAGCCTGAAGGTCCTGCTCGAGAACCTGCTCCGCAACGAAGACGGCACGAACGTCACCAGGGACCACATCAACGCCCTCGCGAACTGGGACGCGAAGAAGGAGCCGGACACCGAGATCCAGTTCACCCCGGCCCGGGTGATCCTCCAGGACCTGACCGGCGTGCCCGCCGTCGTCGACCTCGCCGCGATGCGGGAAGCCATGGCGAGCCTCGGCGGCGACGCGACGAAGATCAACCCGCTGATCCCCGCCGAACTGGTCATCGACCACTCGGTGGTCGCCGACGTCTTCGGCCGCCCCGACGCCTTCGAGCGCAACGTCCAGCTCGAGTTCAAGCGCAACCGCGAGCGCTTCCAGTTCCTGCGCTGGGGCCAGCAGGCCTTCGACGGGTTCCGCGTGGTCCCGCCGGGCACCGGCATCGTGCACCAGGTGAACATCGAGCACCTGGCCCGCGTCGTCATGACGCACGAGGGGCAGGCGTACCCCGACACCTGCGTTGGCACCGACTCCCACACCACCATGCAGAACGGTCTCGGCATCCTCGGCTGGGGAGTCGGCGGCATCGAGGCGGAGGCGGCCATGCTCGGCCAGCCGATCTCCATGCTGATCCCGAAGGTCGTCGGCTTCCGCCTCACCGGCGCCCTGCCCCCGGCCGCCACCGCCACGGACCTGGTGCTCACGATCACCGAGATGCTCCGCAAGCACGGCGTCGTCGGCAAGTTCGTCGAGTTCCACGGCGACGGGGTCGCCGAGGTGCCGGTGGCGAACCGGGCGACGATCGGGAACATGTCGCCGGAGTTCGGCTCGACGTGCGCGATCTTCCCGATCGACGCCGCGACGCTCGAGTACCTGACGCTGACCGGCCGCCCGCAAAGCCAGGTCGAGCTCGTCGAGACGTACGCCAAGGAGCAGGGCCTGTGGCACGACCCGGCCCGCGAGCTGCGCTTCTCCGAGGAGCTGACCCTCGACCTGTCCACGGTCGTGCCGAGCATCGCCGGCCCGAAGCGCCCGCAGGACAGGATCGAGCTGGCCAACGCCAAGACCGCGTTCCGCGACGCGCTGCCGTCCTACACCCACGAGGACCAGCTGAACGGCACGTTCCCCGCCTCCGACCCCACCACCGGCGACGACTACCGGGCGACCAACGAGGTCGGCGTCACGCTGGAGGACGGCACCACGACCACGGTCGACCACGGCCACGTGGTGATCGCCGCGATCACGTCCTGCACGAACACGTCCAACCCGTTCGTGATGATCGGCGCCGCGCTGCTCGCGAAGAAGGCGGTCGACAAGGGCCTGAACCGCAAGCCCTGGGTCAAGACCAGCCTCGCGCCCGGCTCCAAGGTCGTCATGGACTACTACGAGCGGGCCGGCTTGATTCCGTACCTGGACAAGCTCGGCTTCAACCTCGTCGGTTACGGATGCACCACCTGCATCGGCAACTCAGGCCCGCTGCCGGAGGCGGTCAGCGCCGCCGTCAACGACAACGACCTCGCGGTCGTCTCCGTGCTGTCGGGCAACCGGAACTTCGAGGGCCGGATCAACCCCGACGTGAAGATGAACTACCTGGCGTCCCCGCCGCTGGTCGTCGCCTACGCCCTCGCCGGGACGATGGACATCGACCTCGACACCGAGCCGCTCGGCACCGACACCGAGGGCAAGCCGGTCTACCTCGCCGACATCTGGCCCGCCCCGGCGGAAGTCGCGGACGTCGTGCAGCACGCGGTCGCCGCGGAGATGTTCACCCGCGACTACGCCGACGTGTTCGCCGGCGACGACAACTGGCGCGGCCTCGAGGTCGCCGAGGGCGACACGTTCGAGTGGGACCCGGACTCGACGTACGTGCGGCAGCCGCCGTACTTCGACGGCATGCCCGCGGAGCCGGAGCCGGTCCGGGACATCGACGGTGCCCGCGTGCTGGCCAAGCTCGGCGACTCGGTGACCACCGACCACATCTCGCCGGCGGGCGCGATCAAGGCGACCTCGCCCGCGGGCCAGTACCTGAGCGACCACGGCATCGAGCGCTCCGACTTCAACTCCTACGGGTCGCGGCGCGGCAACCACGAGGTGATGATCCGCGGCACGTTCGCGAACATCCGGCTGCGCAACCAGCTCGCGCCGGGCACCGAGGGCCCCGTCACCGTCCACGTCCCGTCCGGTGAGCAGATGTCGATCTACGACGCCTCCGGCCGCTACCTGGAAGAGGGCACGCCGCTGATCGTGCTCGCCGGCAAGGAGTACGGCTCGGGCTCCTCGCGCGACTGGGCGGCGAAGGGAACGGCGCTGCTCGGCGTTCGCGCCGTGCTCGCCGAGTCGTTCGAGCGCATCCACCGGTCGAACCTCATCGGCATGGGCGTGCTCCCGCTGCAGTTCAAGCCGGGCGAGTCGGCCGCCACGCTGGGCCTTTCCGGTCAGGAAGTCTTCTCGATCCGCGGAATTGAAGAAATAAATTCAGGAGCTATCCCGAACGAACTCGTGGTGACTGCCGACGGCCGCGAATTCACCGCGACCGTGCGGATCGACACGCCCGGCGAGGCCGAGTACTACCGGCACGGCGGCATCATGCCGTACGTGCTGCGGTCGCTGCGCGCCGCGCAATAAGTGTCGAATTAGCATCGTTGCCCGCCGCGAAGATTGCGGGCCAATAGGCTCGGCCCCATGGGAGCGAATTCCGGGGCGAGCCTGTCCGGCCTGGCCGGTGAGATCCTGCGCGAGGCGGTCCGGGTTTACGACACGGACGACATCGAGCGCCTGGTGGTCGGCTACAACCCGGTGCTCGCGGGGTGGAACACGGGCATGTTCGCCGCCGCCGGGGACATGACCGGCTCGTTCCGGACCGTCGGATTCGCCTCCATCGCGAACGCGGAGCCCGAGGTCACCCTCACGCGGGTGTTCCGGCTGGCCAAGCGGCTGCCCGCCGTCCGGCTGCCCGCGGCCGCCGAGCTGGCCGCGCGGGCGCGCACCGCGCCGCTCATGGCGCGGCTGGAAGCGCTGGCCTCGTGGCTCGGACAGGACGGCCGGCCCGTCACCGCGGACGACGAGCTGCCCGCGGCCGACGCGGCCGAGGCCGCGCGCGTCCTGGGGGTGAGCCCGGAGTACCTGCCGTACCTGTGGGACTACGCGCTGACCGCGCGGTGGGTGGAGTTCGACGACGGCCCGGGCGCCGACGGTGCGGGCGGCGGAGCCCGGGCGGTGCCCGGCTTCACCGCGTGGCGGTGGGCCGGCGGCGACGACGTCAGCACGCTGCGCTCGTGGACGGTGGTCTTCTCCGCGGTCCTCGCCCAGGCGCTCGAAGTGAGCGCCGCGCTGGACCCCCGGGGGGCGCGGAAGCTGCGATTCCAGGGGCAGGGCGTCGTCGTGGCGATGCTGCTGTTCCTTGACCGGCGGACCGGAATGTCCGCGGCCGGCATCAGGGACGTGGTGCGGTCCGGCGCGCTCGGCGGCCGGAAGTCCGCGCGCGCCCGGCGGCCGTGGGATGCCTGGACCCGTGAGCACGGCGACCCGGTGCGCTGGCTGCTGGGCGAGCTCGCCGCGCTGCGCGCCGTCGAAGCGCCCGGCTCCGACGACGGCGCCGTCCCGCTGGCCCCGCTGGCGCTGTGGGGCCTGCGCGAGCAGTTGCGGCTCGAGGGGATCGAGATCCCGCAGATCGCGATGACGGGCGAGCCGCTGCGCGCCGCGGACCTGGTCGCGCTGGCCGGCAGCGTGTCGGACGCCGAATTCGAGGCCGAGGCCGCCGCCTGGGTGGCGTCGCGCGGCCCGGAGCGGGCCGGGCGGGACCTGCTCGCGTTCGCCGCGTTCGCCGGGTCGCAGCCGCGCCTCGTGGCCGTGAACCTGACCCGCCAGATCGGGCCGGGCGCGCACCTGGCCTGGCGGGACGCCATGCAGCGGCCCGAGCTGCGCGGGTACGCGCGGATCGCGTTGTCGGCGCTGGCGGCCGACCTGCCGGAGAGCACGCAGCCGATGGTGCTCGACCCGGACCCGGACGACCTGACCTGGATGGCCACCGACCTGCTGGCGCTCGCCTGCGGCGATGAGGACCCCGACCCCGACGAGATCGCGGCGCAGTTCGCCGAGGCCGTGCCGCCGGGCGAGGAGTCGTGGATCATCGGCCTGATGTCGCACAGCTCGCACCCGGACGTGGCCCAGGTGCTCACGGTGCTCGGCCGCTACCACCCGGACCGCCGGGTGGCGAAGGAGGCTCGTCGCGCGGCGCGCGCGGTCGCACGGAACCGCCCGGCGGCGCGGCCCGATCGGGTCCCCGCGCGCGCGGCCGGCCGCTAGGGGGTCCCGCATGGCCTACGACGCCATCGGCGACGCCGGCACGGGCTTCGACGAGGACGACCCGGGCTGGGAGCCACGGACCAGCCTGGCTGGCCTCGGCGGCGTCGGCGACCTCAAGGAAGCGTTCGCGCTGCCCGATGCGCTGCCGCCGATCCGGCTGGCGCCGCTCGCGGAGCTGGCCGCGCAGGCTCGCGAGGCGCCGCTGGCCGGTCAGCTCGCCGCGCTCGCCGCGTGGGCGGGGACCGGCCGGGAGATCGACGCGGACGGCCTGCTGTCGCCGGCGGACGCCGCGGACGCCGCGGCGGCGGTGGGCGTATCCGCCGATGACTTCGCGTACGTGTGGGAGTACGCGCTCGCCGTGGAATGGCTGGACTGGGACGAGGCCAGCCAGGACCGCGCGTTCGCCGGCGAGACGGCGGCGGCCTGGGCGAGCAGCGACGCCGAGGCGGTGTTCGCCGCGTGGTCCGCCACGCTGGCCGCCGTCCTCGGGGAGACGCTGATCGTGGCCGGCCCGGGGTACGAGGAGTCCGGCGACGGCGACGCCGACGAGGACGACGCCGACGAGGATAAGGACGAGGACTTCACGGACGACGAGGCCGGCGAAGAGCCGGCGCTCGACTTCCAGGGACTGCCGCTGGCGATGCTCGTCCTGCTGTTCACGACCCGCGGCGAGGGCATGTCGCCGGCGGAGCTCACCGAGGTGTTCTGGGCGGACGCCGCCATCGACATGACAGCCGCCGAGGCCGCCGTGGCCCGCGCGGAGTGGCTGGCCGCCTACGGCGATCCGGTGCGGCTGCTGCTCGGCAAGCTGGCCGGACTGCACGCCATCACGGAGATAGGCGATGCCGTCCACCTGACCCCGCTGGCCCTGGCCGCGCTGCACGAGCAACTCGTCGAGGCGGGGGTCGACGTCCCGCTGCTGCCGCCGACGGCGGCCGAGCTCACCGGCGCCGAACTGCTCGCGATGGCGGAGGGCGTGAGCGAGGAGGAGTTCTACGCGGAGTCCGACGCGTGGGCCGCGGCGCGCGGGGCCGACCCGGCCGCGCGGGAACTGCTCGGCCTCGCGGCGCGCGGCGAGCCGGGGGAGCGGCTGCTCGCGGTGGCCGCCGTCACCCGGTTCGGGCCGGACGCCGCTCCGGCCTGGCGGGCCAGCCTGGATGTGCCGCAGCTGAGCGGTTACGCGCGGATCGGCCTGGCGACCCTGGACAGCGACGGCGACGGGCCGGCGGCGGATCTCGAGCCGTCGTCCGCTGACCTGGCGTGGATGGCCACCGACCTGCTGGCGCTCGCCTGCGACGACGAGTTCCCTGACCCGGACGACCTCGTGGTCACCCTGCGCGAGACGGTGCCGCCCGGCGGGGAAGACGCGCTGTTCGACACGATGTGGCGCGGTGTTCACCCGGATGCCGTGGCCGTGCTGAAGCATGTCGGCAAGTACCACCCGGACAAGCGGATCGCCAAGGCCGCGCGGACCGCGGCGCACAAGGCGGAATCCCGGTAGAAGGAGCTGGCATGGCTAACGGCACCGACCTCAGCGCGGTGAACCACATCGTGGTGCTGATGCTGGAAAACCGGTCGTTCGACCACATGCTCGGCTACCTGTACGCCGACAGCGGCAACGTGTCGCCCTCCGGCCAGCCGTTCGAGGGCCTCACCGGCTCGGAGTCCTGCCCGGACGGCAGCGGCAACCAGGTCAGCGTGTACCAGATCACGCCGTCCACGCCGAACGCCTACTTCATGCCGGGCGCCGACCCGGGCGAGGGGTACAAGGCGACCAACGACCAGCTGTGGGGCTCCGACAACGCCCCGGCGTCGGGAACCGCGGCCGCCATGCAGGGGTTCGTGACTGACTTCGCCTACACGATCGGCTGGGAGACCACCGACAAGTGGACGATCGTGCCGGGCACGACCGCTGACTGGATCATGGGCTGCTTCACCCCGCAGGCGCTGCCCGTGCTGTCCGCCCTGGCGAAGGGCTACGCGGTCTGCGATCACTGGTTCGCCTCGGCGCCGACCGAGACGCTGCCGAACCGCGCGTTCGCCCTGGCGGGCACCAGCCAGGGACACATGGACGACGCCACGAAGACGTACACCTGCCCCTCGATTTTCGGCGCGCTCACCGCGGCCGGGGTGAGCTGGCAGGTCTTCGGGTACGACGAGCAGCCGCTGACCAAGGCGGACTTCCCCGACATCACTGACGCCGACCCGTCGCACTTCGGCCTGTTCAAGGACTTCCAGGCCGCCGCGGCGGCCGGGACGCTGCCGGCGTTCACGTTCCTCGAGCCGAACTGGTCCTCCACCGGCAACAGCCAGCACCCCAACTACGACGTGGCCCTCGGTGAGCAGCTCATCTACGACACCTACGAGGCGCTGCGCGGCGGCCCCGGCTGGCCGCAGACGCTGTTCGTGCTCACCTACGACGAGCACGGCGGCTGTTACGACCACGTGCCGCCGCCGTGGGGCGCGACCCCGCCGGACAACACCGCGGGCGAGTTCGGCTTCGGCTTCGACCGCTTCGGCCTGCGGGTGCCCACGCTGCTTATCTCGCCGCTGATCGCCTCCGGCACCGTCTACCGGGTCCCGGCCGGGTCCACCCCGCTCGACCACACCTCCCTGCTCAAGGCCATCGAGCAGCGCTGGAACGTCCCGGCCCTGACCGCCCGCGACGCGGCCGCCCCCGGTTTCGGCGACGTGATCACGCTGACCACCCCGCGCACCGACGACGTCCTGGCGGGCGTCACCGTCCCGGTCTCCGGCAGCGCGGGCCCGTCCGCCGGCCAGGTCTCTCACCTGCAAGCCGTCCACGACGAGCTGTACGCCCGCTTCGCCCCGGTCGCCTCGGCCGCCGCTCCCGCGGCACTGGCCGCCCGCGAGGCCACCGAGACCATCCAGGACCCTGACGAACGCCCGTAACCGTGACGCCCGGCCCCGGTTAATTCTCCGCCCCGGATCCGGTGAGCCAGGGAGCAGCGCGTATCAGCTTTATCTCCCGTCCCTGAGGCCACCGGCCGGAGCTGTTTTCGAAGATAGTGGATAGAAATGGCCCCCCTGGGGGCCACAAGTATCCACGCTCTTCACGATCCGGTGCTGAACGCGCCCACGGCGGCGGAATTAGCCACCGGCATCCCGCGCGGAATTCCTCCATCAGCATTCCGGCGGTGGTCCTCGGGACCCGCGTGATAGTTAGTTAGGTAAATCGGCGTGAAGGAGTGATCCCATGCGGGCGATAGTCGTCAACGAGCTTGGCGGACACGAGGTCTTGACCGTCGCGGAACGCGACGAACCCAAGGCCGGGCCCGGCCAGCTTGTCGTCAGGGTGGCGGCCGTCGGGGTCAACTTCATGGACGTCTACCAGCGCACCGGCGTCGGCACCCACAAGACGCCGACGCCGTACACGCCCGGCGCCGAAGGCGCGGGAACCGTGCTCGCGGTCGGAGAGGGCGTCACCGACTTCACGGTCGGCGACCACGTGGCGTGGGCGGCCGCCCCCGGCAGCTACGCCGAGCAGGTCGCGCTGCCCGCCCGCGTCGCCATCCCGGTACCGCCCAGCATCGACCCCAAGATCGCCGCGGCCGTGATCCTGCAGGGCATGACCGCGCATTACCTGTGCAACAGCACGTTTCCCGTGCAAGAAGGAAACATCACGGTCGTGCACGCGGCGGCCGGCGGTGTCGGCCTGCTGCTCATCCAGATGATCAAGCGGCGCGGCGGCGTGGTGATCGCCACGACGTCCACGACGCCGAAGGCCGTGCTCGCGCAGCGGGCAGGCGCCGACCACGTGACCACCTACGAGGAGTTCGTCGAGGCGGTCCGGCGGGTCTCCGGCGAGCGCGGCGCGGACGTGGTGTTCGACAGCGTGGGCAAGGCCACCTTCGACGACAGCCTGGCCGCGCTGCGGCCGCGCGGCATGATGGTCCTGTACGGCGCGTCGAGCGGCCAGGTCCCGCCGGTCGACCCGCAGCGGCTGAACAGCGGCGGCTCGCTCTACCTCACCAGGCCCACGATGGGGAACTACACCGCTGACCGCGCCGAGTTGCTCTGGCGGGCAGGCGACCTGTTCGAGTGGATCGCCAAGGGCGAGCTGGACGTCCGCATCGGCGGCGAGTACTCGCTGGAGGACGCGCGGCGCGCCCACGAGGACCTGGAAGCCCGGCGCACGACCGGCAAGCTCCTGCTGATCCCCTGACCCGCGAGGCCACGTCGAGCGGGAGCTACGATCGGCCATGGACTGTGACGACCAGGTGGCCACGGCGGACTTCTCGGCGGTGCCGCCAGCCGATCGCGCGGCGGAGGTCGGCCTGCTCTGCGACGCGATGGAGGCGGCCGCGAGCGGCGGCCGCTACCCCCGGCTGGTGGTGGAGCGGCCGTGGTCCGTGCACAATCCCCGGATCGAGGGTGAGTTCGCCTCTCCGGGGACGATCCGCTGGTACCTGGAACGGGAGCTGGGGCGGCTGGCCGCCGACGGCGCCCGCGTCTCGGTCTGCCGGGGCCGGGAGGCGGTTGGCCTGCACGACGGCCGGCTCGGACCCGCGGTCGACGAGACCCAGTGGGACCTGCGGCGCAAGAAGCTGTTCCTGTTCGCTCCGGAGCGGATGGCGCTGTCCATGGACCGGCTGCGGCATTACACGGGCACCGGCGCGGAGCTTTTTCAGCGGTACGTGCTGCTGACGAACTACGCGTGGCACGTGGAGGAGTTCCGCGCCCTGCTGCCCGGCTGTGCCGGCCCCGACGCCGAAGGCCGCCAGATGCCTGCCTGGCACCACGTGCTGCCAGGCAACACGGGGGTGAGCATCGTGAACATCGGCGTCGGCGCCTCCAACGCGAAGACGATCACCGATCATCTCGCGGTGCTGCGGCCGGACATGGTGCTGATGATCGGCCACTGCGCCGGGCTGCGTAACCACCAGGACATCGGGGACCTGGTGCTGGCGACCGCCTACGTGCGCGATGACCGCGTGCTCGATGACATTCTCCCGCTCAGCGTTCCGGTCGTCTCGAATCACACGCTGAACTCACTGCTGCTCGGAGAGCTGGCGGCCCGCGGCCTGCGCAGCCGGATGGGTGTGGTGTTCACCACGGCGAACCGGAACTGGGAGCTGCACCTGGCGGTGGTCGCCGACCAGCTGCGGGTGTCGCGCGCGCTGGCCGTGGACATGGAGTCGGCGACCGTGGCCGCCAACGGGTTCCGCTACCGGATCCCCACCGCCACGCTGCTCGCGGTCAGCGACAAGCCACTGCACTCCAGCCCCAAGCTCAGCACCGACGCCCAGGAGTTCTACGCGGCCAGCCGCCGTCAGCACGTCGAGGTCGCGATCTCCGTGGCCAGGAAGGTCAGCCGGCTGTACCCGGGCGGACTTCCCGCGGCGGGCCTCCGCTCACCGGACGAACCACTGCTCGGCGTGACCGCCCCGGAAACCGGATAACAGCAAGAAGCAAAGAGGGCGGGCAGCCAGGATCACCCCCCAGCGGGGAACACGCATCGGCGGCGAGCGATCAGGCTCGCAAGGTATGCTGCCGGATATTTCCCTTTTATCCGGGCATTCCGCCGCCTCCGCCTGTCGGCCAGCTGATTGGGTGTCCTTTCTGTGGCCATGACACCAGAAAAGACACCCAATGATGGCCGCCAGCCCGCTCCATACCCCCGCCGGGTATTTGCGCGGGACTTCCGAGCCCGTCAACCTCGCTCGTAACCCTGATAACAGCAAGAAGCAGCACGGGGCGCCACCCGCGAGTCCGACACGCGTGTCGGTTAACTGAACGGGCCGCGAAGACCAGTGGGGCCCCTGGGCCGTACTATCGGGTAATCCAGCCGGAAAGCCGCACGAGGAGCAGCCCGCCGTGACTTTGCTTGAGCGTA
>Ga0335075_10003795_pt1 | contig 23771 bp, 23 predicted proteins | sample Lox_Sample_24_FD_206723 | JGI IMG/M metagenome (GOLD analysis project Ga0335075, IMG submission 206723) | Soil microbial communities from Loxahatchee National Wildlife Refuge, Florida, United States - Lox_Sample_2.4 | ecosystem: Environmental > Terrestrial > Soil > Wetlands | place: USA...
GTCGATCTCACCTTCGACGTCGACGATCTCGATGCCGTCCTTGTTGCTGTGCGCCAGCTTCAGATCCACTAATCCTCCAGCGCCCCGAGGGCGTCTCTCGCGTCGTGGGGGCGACCCCTGCCCGGCATTCAACCACGCTCAGGCGTCATGTCTATACCAAAACATACTGCCCAGCATCCGCCTAGCGGGTGACACACTTAAAACCTATGCCCATCGCCGCTCCGCCCACAGCTGAAACCCGCCAGGACAACTCCGCGCTCGCGGTCCTGGGGGCCGCGCAGCGCGCCGGGGAACTCGTCCATCTAGAGCACATACCCGGACAACAGGGCCAACCCACCTCCTGGCCTGACACGATTCGTCCCGATGTGGCCGCCGCCCTCGGCACGCGGGGCATCGCATCCCCGTGGACGCACCAGGCGCAGGCCGCGGCGCTCGCCAGGGCGGGACGCCACGTGATCATTGCCACACGCGCCGCGTCCGGCAAGTCGGCCGGCTACCTGGCCGCGGCGCTGTCGGAAGTGCTCGACGGCGGCACCGCGCTGTACATCGCGCCGACCAAGGCACTCGCCGCCGACCAGTTGAAGGCGATTCGCGACCTTGGCGTTCGCGGGGTCCGTGCCACCTGCTACGACGGCGATTCCACGGTCGCGGAGCGCTCCTGGGCCCAGGCGCACGCCAATTACCTGCTGACAAATCCCGACATGATCCACAGCGGGATGCTGCCGAACCACTCTCGCTGGCGAGGGTTCTTCCGCCGCTTGCGCGTCGTGATCATCGACGAGTGCCACGGCTACCGCGGGGTCTTCGGCTCGCACGTCGCTCAGGTCCTGCGCCGGCTGCGCCGCGTCGCCGCGCATCACGGCGTCGGGCAGCCGCCCGTGTTCATCCTCGCCTCCGCGACGATCGCCGACCCGGCCGCCTGCGCGAGGGCGCTCACCGGCCTCGATGCCGTCGCCGTGACCGACGACGGCTCACCACGGGCGCCGCTCACGTTCGCCCTGTGGGAACCGCCCCTGCTGCACACCTACGCCGAGGTGCGGGCCCGCAGGCCGGCCACGACCGAGGCCGCCGACCTGCTCGCCGCCATGGTCAAGGCCGAGGTACCCGCGCTCGCCTTCATCCGGTCGAGGCGCGGCGCGGAGACCGTCGCCCTCGCCGCCCGCGACGCGCTCAACGACGAACTCTCCGCCAACGTGGCGGCATATCGCTCCGGCTACCTGCCCGACGACCGCCGCGGCCTCGAGTCGGGCCTGCGCGACGGTCGGATCACCGGCATGGCCACGACCAGCGCGCTCGAACTCGGCATCAACATCACCGGGCTCGACGCGGTGCTGATCGCCGGCTGGCCGGGCACCTGGGCGTCGCTCTGGCAGCAGGCGGGCCGGGCGGGCCGGGCCGGGCACCACGCGACGGCGGTGTTCATCGCCCGCGATGACCCGCTCGACAGCTACCTGGTGCACCACCCGGACGCCCTGCTGCACCACCCGGTCGAGCCCGCCGTGCTCGACCCGGCCAACCCGTACGTGCTCGGCCCGCACCTGGCCGCCGCCGCGGCGGAACTGCCGCTGACCGAGCCCGACCTTGACCTCTTCGGCCCGGCGGCCACGAAGGCGGTCGCCGGCCTCGACGCGGCGGGCGAACTGCGCAGGCGCCCTTCCGGCTGGTACTACGCCAGGCACCGGCGCCCGGCCCGCGACATCTCGATCCGCGGTGACCTCGGCCGCCCCGTCCGCGTGGTCGAGGAGGCCACCGGGCGGCTCGTCGGCACCATGGACGAGCCGTCCGCCCACCGGTACGTGCACGACGGCGCGGTCTACCTCCACCAGGGCGAGTCCTACCTGGTCAGCAGGCTCGACCTGGCCGACGGGGTGGCGCTCGTCGAGCCCGGCGACCCCGGGTACACCACCCAGGCACGCGACATCACCGACATCGACGTCACCGACGAGCGCCGCCGCGCCCGCTGGGGCGACGCCGACCTGATGCTTGCCGACGTGCGGGTGACACGGCAGGTCGTGGAGTACTCACGCATCCGTTCAGGAAAAAAGGCGAAAGGCCCGGCGGTGGCGCTCGAGTTGCCCGAGCGAACGCTGTCCACGGTGGCGGTCGCCTGGACCATACCGAACGAGTGCCTGGTTACCCTGCCGGGCAACGACCTCGGCGGAGCCGCCCACGCGGCGGAGCACGCGGCCATCGGGCTCTTGCCGCTCTTCGCCACCTGTGACCGGTGGGACGTGGGGGGCCTGTCCACCGAGCTGCACCCGTCGACCGGCCAGCTCACCGTGTTCGTATACGACGGCCACGCGGGCGGCGCCGGCTTCGCCGAACGCGGCTTCGCCGTGGCCGCCGGCTGGCTGACGGCCACCAGGAACGCGATCGGCGACTGCCCGTGCGAGGCCGGCTGCCCCTCCTGCGTGCAGTCACCGAAGTGCGGCAACGGCAACTCGCCGCTATCCAAGACCGGCGCCGTCGCGCTGCTTGACCTCGTCCTTGGTGGCGCTTCGGTTATGGGCTTAGGTGGTTGCGGTTGTCCTCTAGTGGCGGCGGTCGCGGGGCGGAGGGTGTCCGCACGGCGCCCCCCGACCTTCGTCACCTGGGGTTACCGGGCGACAAAAACACTTATACCCAGGAACTAACACTGGTGCTTTTGCTGTGACAATGGCGCTTTGGGGTGCTGTCGCAACGTTTTCGACTTGCTGTGACGTTCGCGGTTAGCGCAATTGACGTCCACGAAATGGTTTCGCTTCGAGCTGGCGCCTGCATCTGCGCGGTCCATGGCAGCCCAGGGGCTACGCTTGCGCCCTCCCCGCAACCATGTCCCGCCAACGGCTGCGCCGACGTCGCGGCCCGGCATCCCCGCCCCGCTCACGCCGCGCGCCTCGCCGGTGCGGTGAACCACGTGGCTTTCGCCGCCGAAGGCCCGGCCGGCCCCTGAGAGTCGATGTGCCCCCAGTTCCTGGAGAGACCGCACCGAAGCCCTGTGAAAGACGCGGCTTTTGCGACCGCAGGCCACAGCCGGGGGGTGGGGGATCCTCCCACAGAAGACACCAGCCGGGAACGGACCGAAGGCCGCGAACAAAAAATAGTGGTCCCCCTCGCCGGGGGGGAGAGCGAGGGGGACCACACGGTCCGGCCCTGGGGGGGTAGGCCGGTTCCGTTCTACAGTAAAGCTTATCCGCAATGCGGCTCGCATGCCGCAGATGGAGCGATCAACCCGTAAAGGAATTACAACATATATGGGTTCGATCTGAACAGACGTTCCGGCGGATAGTTTGTCGCAACCGAATATTTCTCGCGGGGCGATACTGGCGCGACTGGCGGTGGGGGCCAGCGGGGAGGGCGACGCCCGGTGCGTCCCCAGGGGCGGCTCGCGGGCCGGGCGCTCCTAGCGGTTAATGGAATGTTAACGCCCCCACCGATCAAGATCACGAATTGATCACACATAGGGTCTTGGATGAGGGCGGCTTTCGTCGTAGAAAGGTGGTACGGACCGGATGAACGTCCGGGCACGACAGTCGGGTACCCACGTGCGACCAGCCGCGGGAGGCGTGTCAGGCCAGGCCGTAACGGACTGGCCGACAATTGATTAGGTGTACGCATGGTAGCCAGACTGTCCTGCAAACGGCGACGGCGCCCCAGTCGGGGCGCCGTTCGCATGTGACGGGACACCCCGACGCGGCCGGGATGTCCGCGTCGCCTGTTATCCAGGGCGCTAGCCTTGAACCACCTGTGACAGCGTGCGCTGCCGCAGCGAGGATTCGGGGAGGTATGCGATGGTCCGCACCGCGAGGCCGGACGGCATCGACGGGCAGCAGTCGCTGGGGGAACTCGTCGCGCAAGCAGCGAAAGACATGTCGTCGCTCGTCCGGTACGAGATCAGCCTCGCCCTGAGCGAACTGAAGATGGATGCACGGCGGATCGCGATCGCCGCCGGGATCGCCGTCGTGGTCCTGTTCGTCGCGTGCCTGATCGTCGTCCTGCTCTGCTTCGCCCTCGCATACGGGCTCGTGGATGCCTTCGGTATCCCGATCTTCGCCGGGTTCCTCTGCACGGTGGGCGCGTGCCTGGTGATCAGCGCCGTCGCCGTGACGATCGCGATCCTCGTCATCCGCCGGGTGACCGGCATGAAGATGACGCGGAAGACCGTCATGGACGACATTGGCATGCTGCGCAGGAGCGAGCCAAGCCCCAACGGCTCTGGTCCCGCGGTCAACAACACGGCGGTGAGCAGCACCGGGGCCAGCAAAGCGGAGGTCGGCGCGGGCAAGGGCACTACGGCCGAGATTCCGCCCGCGCGGCCGTAACGGCAGGGGACGAGGCATGCCGGCAGAGCCTGTCATTCAGATCACCGGACCGTGGACGCATCGCTCGGTGACCGCGAACGGGACCCGGTTTCACGTGGCGAGCATGGGCGAGGGGCCGCTCGTGCTGCTGCTGCATGGCTTTCCAGAGTTCTGGTGGACCTGGCGCCACCAGCTCGTGACGCTGGCCGAGGCCGGCTACCGCGCGGTCGCGGTCGACCTCCGCGGCTACGGCGGCAGCGACAAGCCGCCCAGGGGGTACGACCTGATCACGGCCGCGGCCGACGCCGCCGGGCTGATCCGTGCGCTCGGCGAGGCCAATGCCACCGTCGTCGGCCACGACTGGGGCGGGCTCACCGCGTGGACTCTGGCGGCCTACTACCCGAAGGCGGTGCGCAGGCTCGCCGTCGTGTCCATGGCCCACCCCCTGCGGATGCGCGCCCGGGTCATTGCTAGCCCGCTGCGCATCTCCCGCGCGCTCAACGAGCCGGACGGCCAGGCGAAGCGAGGCGGTTACCCGCTGGCCTTCCAGGTGCCGATGATGCCTGAGCGCCAACTGGTCCGCGACGGCGGCAAGCTCGTGGGGTCAATCCTGTCGTCCTGGTCGGCGCCGGGCTGGCCGGACGAGGCGACCGCGAAGAACTACCAGCGCGCCATGCGCATACCGCCGGTCGCGCACACATCGCTCGAATATCACCGGTGGTTCGTCCGCTCCACCCTCCGCCCGGACGGCCTGCGGTACGCCAGGCACATGCGAACGCCGATCGCCGCGCCGGTGCTGCACCTGCACGGTGCCGTCGACCCGTGCATCCCGCCGCAGGCCGCCCGCGGCGCGGGCAGGTACGTCGAGGGACCGTACCGGTGGAAGGTCATCGAGGGGGCGGGCCACTTCCCGCACGAGGAACGGCCGACGCCGTTCGACGCCGAACTGCTCGGCTGGCTGGCCGACCCCGAGCCGGACCGGTGACCGGCCGGGATGACAGCGCCCAGATGACGACGGCCTCACCATGACAGCAGAGCACGGCCGCGACCGGGACACCGCCGGCCGGGCGCGTAACGCCCGGCCAAGGGACGAACTCGGGCGGCCGCTTCCACGGTCGGCCGGGCAGGAGGTGCCGCGCATCCCTGACGACCTGGTGATCGCGCCCGCCGAGGCGGCCGACCTCGGCGGCCGGCTGCTGGCGGAGGGGCGGCCGTTCCACGCGCATGAGGTGTTCGAGGCGGCGTGGAAGTCCACCCCCGGGCCGGAACGCGAACTGTGGCGCGGCCTGGCCCAGATCGCGGTGGGCCTCACGCACGCGCGGCGCGGCAACGCAGGCGGCGCGGTAGCGCTGCTCCGCCGGGGCGCCGGCCACGTCGCCGAGTTCGCGGACACGCGCGAGGTCGACGCGGGCTTCGTGGCCGCGCAGGCGACGGACCTCGCACTCCGCATCGAGGGTGATGGCCTGTCGGCCGTCGCGGAAGCCGACTTGCGCCTGCGCCTGCGCCCCTAGTTGCAGCCCTGGGTGGAAACCGGGGAGACCTGGTTGGCCCCGGCCCGCGCGTCGGCCGAGACCTCGCTCGCGGTGAGCGCGAACCCGGTGTTCGATGAGTCGACCGCCGCGGCGAACACCACGCCGTACACGGTGCCCGACGGGCTGAGCAGCGGCCCGCCCGAGTTGCCAGGCTCAACCGTCGACCTGATCTCAAAGATCTGCCGGTTGACCTGCCCGGTTTGGTAGATATCGGCCCCGACCGCGTTCTCCGTGCCGCCGATGCGCGCGGCGTCCTGGGTGAAGCTGTGGTCGAGCGGGTAGCCGGCCACGACGGCGCTGTCGCCCGCCTGCCCCTGGTAGTTGAACTGCAGCGGCGTCAGGTTGATGCCGGGCACGTACAGCACCGCGATGTCGATCTGGGGGTCGTAGAGGACGACCGTGGCGCTGTGCTGAACGCCGTCCAGGGTGGTCACGGTCAGCCCCTGGTTCACGCCGGCGACCACGTGCGCGTTGGTCAGGATGTGGTTCGGCGAGAAGACGAAGCCCGATCCCTCGATGCTGCGGTCGCAGCTAAGCGCGGTGCCCTGCACCTTGACCACCCGGCTGCGCGCGGCCAGGTACCCGGGGCTGTTCAGCACCGCCTGGTCGGGCGGGCTGATGGCGAACAGGTGGGCGGCACCGATGCCGCTGAATACCTGCGGGAACGGGCCGCTGGCGAGCAGCTGCCTGAACTCGGTGAACATGGTCTTCGCCTGAGACGGCATGATCTTGTCCATCGTGCTGAGCACGGCGGAGTTGTCGACCTGGGAGACGACGCCAGAGAACGATGACGCGGTGAGAACCGAGCCGATCGCCCAGGCGATCAGCAGCATCGACACGACGCTGACCACGGATCCGCCAATAGAGTCGAGAACCGTCGACGACGGACTTGTCATCGACTGCCGCGCATAGGCACCGACCGACGAGAACACGAACTGACCGATGATCGCGAACACGATCAGCAGCACGACCGCGACCACGTCCTGCTGCGTCTGCCCGCCGACGATCGCACGTGCGATGGCCGGGCCGAACTCGGCGCCGAGGACCGCGCCGCCGACGAACCCGATGAAGCTCAGCGAGCCAACGATAAAGCCCTGCCGGTAGCCAGATATCGCGAACGCGATGGCAATGACCAGGAGGGCAAGATCAAGCAGATCAGCGCGCACGCTCTCCACGGTATCCGCTACGGCCCCATAACAGGGCGCCATCACGGATCGGAGCCTCGTCCGTTACATCCCTTTAGGGAAGACTAGGCCGCCCCCTGGGGCATTTCCCTGATGACGGTGGCGTCCCACGGGCGTTCCCAGCCGCCGAGCGCCAGCAGCCGGTCGGTGATGAGCGCGGTAAAACCCCAGATCAGCATCGAGCCGATGCGGAACGAGGGTCCGCTGTGCCCACTCGGGAACCGGAGCATGACCCGGTTCGCGGGGTCGGCGAGTTCGGCGACGCTGATCCGCTCCACCGCCGCGACCTCGCCGATGTCCACCGGCTGGACCGCGCTTGGCTCGCGCCACCAGGCCAGCACGGGGATGACGCGGAACTGGCTGCGCGTGATGAACAACTCGGGCAGCGTCGCCAGCACGTCGACGCCCGCGGGATCGAGCCCCGTCTCCTCGACCGCCTCGCGCAGCGCGGCCGCGACCGGGCCCTCGTCGCTGTCCTCGATCTTGCCGCCGGGAAACGCGGGCTGCCCCGGGTGCCGCCGCAGCCCCTCGTTCCGCTGGATGTACAGCAGGTCGGGGCCGTTGGGGCCCTCGCCGAACAAGACAAGCACCGCCGAGTGCCGCCCGCCGGAGGCTGGCGGGCGGACAACCCGCGGCACGTCCATCACCGCCGCGGCCGCCGCGAGGCGGCGCAGCCACTCCGGAGCGTCGGCGCCCCCCGGACCCGCGGCACCGGAATCCGTCACGAGAACGGCCCCTCCTTGACGAGCTTGGCCGCGGTCGCGGCGTCGGTCGGGCCGAGCCCGAACGACGGGCACCAGTCGGCCACGGGGCACGCGCCGCACGCGGGCTTTCTCGCGTGACAGATGCGCCGGCCGTGCCAGATCAGCCGGTGCGAGAGGATCACCCAGTCCTTCTTGGGTACAAGCTCCCCCACCTCGGCCTCGACCTTGACCGGGTCCTCGCTCGTTGTCCAACCGAACCGCCGCGACAGCCGGCCGAAGTGGGTGTCCACCGTGATTCCCGGGATGCCGTACGCGTTGCCGAGCACCACGTTGGCGGTCTTGCGGCCCACGCCGGGCAGCGTGACCATCTCGTCGAGGGTGCGGGGCACCTCGCCGCCGAAGCGCTCGACCAGCGCGGCGGACAGCCCCATCACCGACTTGGTCTTCGCGTTGAAGAACCCGGTCGGCCGCAGGATCTCGGCGACGTCCTCCGGGTTGGCGGCCGCCAGGTCCTCGGGCGTCGGGTACTTGGCGAACAGCGCGGGCGTCGTCAGGTTGACCCGCTTGTCCGTCGTCTGCGCCGACAGCACCGTCGCCACCAGCAGCTGAAACGGGTTCGCGAAGTCGAGTTCGATGTGCGCGTCGGGATACGTCTCCGCCAGCACCCGGTTGATCTTCCTTGCCCGGCGCACCAGCGCGGTGTGCGTCTCAGGGGTCTTGACCGCCATGAGGTTAGGTTACGACCGCCCGGGGGTCGCCGCTGCCAGGGTCTCACAGCGGACCCCGCGGCACATTGAGGAGATCATTGCGCTCGCGTTACGCACGCCCGCCCGTCAGGTAACAACCCGCTCATAGCGTCCCCGTCATGAGCAGCCGCGCGCACCGCATCCTGTCCTGGGACACCGAAGATCCCGCCGGCATGACCCGGCGGACGCGGCCGACCGGCGGCCGTTGGGTGCCGCAAGGCCGAGCAGAGGCACTGCGCGCGGGCGAGCCGCGTGCGGGAGGCACCCCGTGAGCCCGATCAGGGTCGTCGTTGTCGGCCACGGCATGGTCGGGCACCGGTTCGTCGAGGCGCTGACGGCGCGAGATGACGGCGGGCGGTTCGCGGTGACCGTCCTGTCGGAGGAAGCGCGGCCGGCGTACGACCGGGTCGCGCTCTCTTCGTTCTTCGACGGCGCGGACGAGGCGGCGCTGCGGTTGCCCCCGCTTCCCGGCGCGCCCCGGGTGGACCTGCGGCTCGGCGTCACCGCCGCGTCGCTCGATCAGGTCCGCAAGGTGGTCGTCACCGCGAACGGCGAGTCGATCAGGTACGACGAGCTCGTGCTCGCGACCGGCTCGTACCCGTTCGTGCCGCCGGTGCCCGGCCATGACGCGCCCGGGTGCTTCGCGTACCGGACGCTTGACGACCTGGAGGCGATCAGGTCCGCCGCGGCCGCCGCCGGGACGCCGGCGCCCGCGGGTGTCGTGATCGGCGGCGGGCTGCTCGGGCTTGAGGCGGCCAACGCGCTGCGCCTGCTCGGGCTCGCGCCGCACGTGGTCGAGCTGGCCCCGCACCTGATGGCGGTGCAGGTCGACGAGGGCGGCGGCGCGTTGCTCGGCGGCCTGGTGGCGGGCCTCGGCGTGACGCCGCACTGCGGCTCGGCGACGGTCCGGGTGCTGACCGACGCCGGCACCGGGCGGGCGGCCGGCGTTGAGCTGGCGGACGGCACCGTAATAAATGCGGAAATAGTGGTATTCGCGGCCGGGATACGACCACGCGACGCGCTCGCCAGGGCGGCCGGGCTGACGCTGGGCCCGGGTGGCGGCGTGGCCGTCGACGAGTCGTGCCGGTCGGTCGGCGACCCGCACATCTGGGCGGTCGGCGAGGTCGCCGCGCTCCACGGGCAGGTATTCGGCCTGGTCGCACCGGGCTACGCGATGGCCGAGACCGCCGCCGACCGGCTGCTCGGCGGCCCCGCCACCTTCCCCGGCGCCGACCGGTCAACGAAGCTGAAGCTGCTCGGCGTGGACGTGGCATCGTTCGGCGACGCGCACGGGCAGACCCCGGGCGCGCTTTCTGTGGTGCTCAACGATCCGGTCCGCCAGGCCTACGGCAAGCTCGTCGTCTCCGACGACGCGCGCACGCTGCTCGGCGGCGTTCTGGTGGGCGACGCGTCGCGGTACGCGCTGCTGCGGCCGCTGGTCGGATCACCGCTGCCCGCCGACCCGGCGGCGCTGCTCGCGCCGGAAGGCGCGGACGGCGCCGCCGGCGCGGGCGGGCTCGCCGTCCTGCCCGGCACGGCGCAGATCTGCTCGTGCAACGCGGTGACCAAGGGGGCGCTGCTCGCGGCCATTGGCGACGGTTCGGCCAGCGACGTAGCGGGCCTCAAGGCCTGCACGCGCGCGGGCACCGGGTGCGGCTCATGCGTGCCGACGCTCAAGCAGTTGCTCGCCTCGGCCGGCGTCGCCCAGTCCAAGGCGCTGTGCGAGCACTTCGCCGTGTCCCGTACGGAACTCTTCGAGATCGTCGCCGCGACGGGCATCCGTACGTTCAGCGCACTGGTCGCCACGCACGGCCGGGGACGCGGCTGCGACGTCTGCAAGCCCGCCGTGGCCTCGATCCTCGCGTCGCTGTACACCGGGGACCACATCCTCGACGGCGAGCGCGCCGCGTTGCAGGACACCAACGACAGGCACCTGGCGAACATGCAGCGCAACGGCACCTACTCGGTGGTGCCGCGCATTCCCGGCGGTGAGATTACCCCCGCGAAGCTGAAGGTCATCGCCGATGTCGCCGAGGACTTCGGCCTGTATGCCAAGATCACCGGCGGGCAGCGGATCGACCTGCTCGGTGCGCGGCTCGAGCAGCTTCCCGCCATCTGGCGGCGGCTCACGGACGCCGGCTTCGAGTCGGGCCACGCGTACGGCAAGGCGCTGCGCACGGTGAAGTCCTGCGTCGGCTCAACCTGGTGCCGGTACGGCGTGCAGGACTCGGTCGGCCTGGCCATCGAGCTTGAGCTCCGCTACCGCGGCCTGCGCTCACCGCACAAGCTCAAGGGCGGCGTGTCCGGCTGTGCCCGCGAGTGCGCCGAGGCGCGGGCCAAGGACTTCGGCATCATCGCCACCGAGGCCGGCTGGAACCTCTACGTCGGCGGCAACGGCGGCTTCCGCCCGAGGCACGCCGAACTGCTCGTGTCGGACGTCTCGACGCCGGAGCTGATCACGGTCGTCGACCGTTTCCTCATGCTCTACGTCCGCACGGCGGACCGGCTGCAGCGCACGGCCGCCTGGATCGAGGCGATGGACGGCGGTCTGGCGCACCTGCGCGACGTGATCGTGGACGACCGCCTCGGCATCTGCGCCTCGCTTGACGAGGCCATGGCCGGGCACGTCGCGAACTACCGCGACGAGTGGCGCGCGGTCCTCGATGACCCCGACCGGCTCGCCAAGTTCGCGTCGTTCGTCAACGCCCCCAGCCTCCCGGACCCCGCCATCTCATTCACGGTCGAACGCGACCAGCGCATTCCCGCGCCGGCTCGCCCGCTGCTGCCGCTGGAGCCCCGATGAAGGTCATAGAAGCGATCCGAGCCTCCGCCGTCACCGCCATTCCGCTCGCCGCGCTGTCACCCGAGCAGGGCGCCGCCGTCCTGCTCCGCGACGGTGCCCAGGCCGCCGTGTTCCTGCTGCATGACGGGTCGGTGCACGCGCTCGGGAACATCGACCCGTTCTACGGCGCCCCGGTCATCTGCCACGGGATCGTGGGCGACCGCGCAGGCGTTCCCACGGTGGCCAGCCCGCTCGGCAAGCAGGTGTTCTGCCTGCGCACGGGCCACTGCCTGGACTCGCCCGGGGTGACGCTGCCGGTGTTCGCCGTGGCCGTGCGCGACGGCGTGATACGCCTGTCAACCCCCGGTAACGCCGACGAAATAGCCGGGGGGACATGATGAAACGCATGGCCCAAGCAGATGACGTCGACCCGCTCGCTGGTTACACGGTCGGGGTGACCGCGGCCCGGCGGGCAGAAGAGATCGGCGGCCTCCTTGAGCGGCGCGGCGCGACCGTCATCCACGCGCCCGCGTTGCGCATCGTGCCGCTCGCCGACGACACCGACCTGCACAAGGCCACGCTCGACCTGATTGGCACGCCGCCCGACACGGTGGTGGCCACGACCGGCATCGGCTTCCGCGGCTGGATGGAGGCGGCCGAAGGGTGGGGCGAGGCCGAACGGCTCAGGGCCGCGCTCGGCCAGGCGGCCCTGCTCGCCCGCGGCCCGAAGGCCACCGGCGCGATCCGCGCGGCCGGCCTGCGCGAGCTGTGGTCGCCGGCCTCGGAGTCATCGGCCGAGGTGCTGCAGCGCTTGCTGTCGGAAGGGCCGCTGCACGGCCGCAGAATCGCGGTCCAGTTGCACGGCGAGCCGCTGCGCGACTTCACCGACGCGCTGCGCCACGCGGGCGCGACCGTGATCCCGGTGCCGGTCTACCGCTGGATGGCACCCGTCGATGCCGGCCCGCTTGACCGGCTGCTCGAGGCGATCGTGGCGGGCGCGGTCGACGCGGTCACCTTCACCAGCGCGCTCGCCGCGACCGGCCTGCTCCGCCGGGCGGCCGAGTCCGGTCTTGACGGCGAACTGCTTGCCGCGCTCGGCGGCCCCGTCGCGGCCGCCTGCGTCGGCCCGGTGACCGCGGGACCGCTGCTCGACCGCGGCGTCCCGGCGACCTGGCCGGACCGTTACCGGGTCGGAGCGCTGGTCCGGCACGTCACCGAGGTGCTCGGCCGGCGCGCCCTGGTGCTCTCGGTGGCGGGGCACCGGCTTGAGGTCCGCGGCTCGGCCGCGGTGGTGGACGGCTGCCTGCGCGCGGTGTCACCGGGCCCGATGGCCGTGCTGCGGGCGCTGGCCCGTCGTCCCGGCCGGGTGGTGGCGCGGGCCGACCTGCTGGCGGAGCTTCCCGGCGGCGGCGCCGACGAGCATGCCGTGGAGGCCGCGATCGCCCGGCTCCGCTCCAGCCTTGGCTCACCGACGATCGTCCAGACGGTGGTCAAGCGCGGCTACCGGCTGGCCCTGGCCATCTAGCCAGGTCCGACCGATTCGTGGTCAGCCCACAGCCGGCACCGCGAACCCGGGTGGGCTGAGCTGGTTGTCTTTGGCCGACGGCCGGTAGTAGCACTGAAGGCATGCGCACTAGGGCAGCGATCATTAGGGAACCCGGTAAGCCGTGGGAGATCACCGAGCTTGAGCTGGACGAGCCAAGGGCGGGCGAAGTCAGGATCGCCTTCAGGGCCTCGGGCATGTGTCACTCGGACGAGCATCTCCAGACGGGCGACTCCACGGGGCGGCTGCCCATGGTCGGCGGGCACGAGGGCGCGGGCGTGATCGAGGCGGTCGGCCCCGGCGTGACCCGGGTCAAGGTCGGTGACCACGTCGTCTGCTCGTTCATTCCGGCCTGCGGCGTCTGCCGGTACTGCTCGACCGGGCGGCAGAACCTGTGCGACTGGGGCGCCCAGATGATGACCGGCATGCTGGCGGACGGCACGTTCCGCTTCCACGACGATGACGGCGCCGACCTCGGCGGCTTCTGCATGCTCGGCACGTTCGCCGAGCGGGCGGTGATCTCGCAGAACTCCTGCGTGCCGATCGAGGAGGACATCCCGTTCGAGGTGGCCGCGCTGACCGGCTGCGGTGTACCGACCGGCTGGGGCACGGCGGTCCACGCGGCGGGCGTGCGGGCCGGCCAGACGGTCGTGATCTTCGGCGCGGGCGGGGTCGGCACCAACGCCGTCCAGGGCGCGCGGTACGCCGGGGCGGCGCACGTCATCGTGGTCGACCCGGTGGAGTTCAAGCGGGAGAACGCGCTCGCGTTCGGCGCGACCCACGTCTTCGCCAGCGCGGCCCTGGCCCAGGAGGCGGTGACCGAGCTGACCAGGGGCCAACTCGCCGACCACGCGCTGATCACGATCGGCGTGCTGAACTCCGAGGTCGTCGAGCAGGCCGCCGCGATCGTCGGCAAGGGCGCCCAGGTGACGATCACGTCCGTCGGCAAGTCGACGGAGAAGCAGATCCAACTCGCCGCCAACGGCAGCGTCGTCGGCTGGCAGCGCAACATCCAGGGCCACGTGTTCGGTATGTGCAACCCGCTCTACGACATCCCCCGCCTGCTCCGCCTCTACCGGGCCGGCCAGGTCAAGCTCGAGGAGCTCATCACCCGCCGCTACACCCTCGACGAGGTCAACCAGGGCTACCAGGACCTGGACGACGGCAAGCTGATCCGCGGCGTCATCCTGCACGGGTAACCCGGTTCAGCGAGTATTCAGAACCGGACCGGCGCGGACCGGCCAGTTTCCGCCTCTCGCGGCGTCTTACCTTCAGGCGCACCGCTGCTTGCCGGCGCGCACCGTTTGCCTCAGGAGACGCTCATGGCCGCCTGGCCGGGATTCGACGGGTTCGAGGAAGTGCCCTTCCCCGGGACCGCCGACACCGCCTGGGCCGGGCCGTACCCCGACGATCTCCTTGGCGACGTGGCGGCCGGCGCCCAAGGGCCGGGCGCCAGGTACACGCCACGGGAGTCCATCTCGCTCATCTTCGTCTCCGCGCTGCAGCACCTGCCGCCCCGGCGGCGGGCCGCCGTCGTCCTGTGCGACGTGCTCGGGTTCAGCGCCGCCGAGGCCGCCGAGATCCTGGGCGCGGGTCAGGATGCCGTCGCCGCCGCGCTGGCGGAGGCGCGTTCGGTGCTGGCCGCCCAGCTGCCGCCCGGCTGGCGGGCCCGGCCGCCGCGGCCCGGCTCCGCGCGCGAACGCGAGGTGGCGCGCCGGTTCGCCGACGCCTTCGAGCGCGCGGACGCGGACGGCATCGCGGCCCTGCTGACCGATGACGCGTGGCTCGCCTCGCCACCGCTGCGCGGCGCGGGCCGGGGCCGGGCGGGCCGGGCGGGCCGGGGCCGGGCGGTCGCGGAGGCACTGTCCGCCGAGTCGGCCAGGCACGGCCCGCGCCGTTTCCGGCTGGTCGCTACCCGGGCGAACGGCCAGCCGGCGTTCGGCTGCTACCTCGGCGACCCCGGGGCGAGCGTCGCCCGCGCGCACAGCCTGCTGCTCCTAACCCTCGACGGCGGCCGGGTGTCGGGCGTCACCCGCTTCGCGGACGACGGTGCACTGGGGTGCTTCGGCCTCCCGCCAACCCTGCCCTGTTAATTGGGTTTTCCCCCGCTCGCGACGGAGGGAAGAATCAGCGGCATGGTCAATCAGTGGCTGACGGGGCTGACACCTGCCGCCGGACTGGAATTGCGCGGCGGCTTCGACGACGACGCGGAGGCGTACCAGCGGACGCGGCCGGTCTGCCCACCCGAGTTGTTCGACGACCTCATGCGCCTGGCCGGGCTTGCGCCAGGCGACCGGATCGTGGAGATCGCACCGGGCACCGGGCAGGCGACCGTACCGCTGGCGGAGCGAGGGCTCGCGATCACCGCCGTCGAGCTTGGCCCGTCCCTCGCCGGCCTGGCGCGGCAGCGGCTGGCCGGCTTTCCCGCCGCCGAGGTGGTGACCAGTTCGTTCGAGGACTGGCGGCCGCCGGACGGCGTCTCCTACGACGCCGTCGTTGTGTGCAACGCCCTGCACTGGATCCGCGCCGAGGTCCGGTACGCCAAGCCGGCCGCGCTGCTGCGCCCCGGTTGCGCGTTCGCGATCGTGAGCACCCAGTGGACCCGACCCGTTGACGCCGCGCCGTTCTGGTCCGAGGTGCAACAGGATTACCAGGCGGTCGGCATGCGCGGGTCACCTCCGCCGCCCCCCGACCAGGTGGAGCCGTGGCGTTTCCCGCCACGGGAAGCGGCGGCCGGCTTCGTCGAGACCGCCAGCCTCCGCTACCGCTTCGAGAAGACCTACTCCGCCGAGGACTACCTGGCGCAACTGTCCACCCAGGCAGGCACGAAGGAACTCGGCCGGGCCAGGGCCGCCCGCTTCCTCGAACTGGTCGGCCGCCGACTCAACGCGCTCGGCTCACCGACGCTGACGGCCACGTTCGTGGCCGGCCTCACGATCGGCATCCGCCGCTAGCGGAACTGGGCATCGAACGAGCTTGGCGCCGCTCCCGGAATGCGTCCCGGCAGCCAGGCCGCCGGGCCGCCGGGCGCCCGGGCCGCCAGGCCGCCAGGCCCGTCCGCCCGGCCCGTCCGCCCGTTATATCCGACATTTCACCATATCGGGGCTGAAGATTAACGGGTAAATTCCGTTCATCGTGTAAATTTTGTCCAACGTGTAAATAAAGCACTCGTCAGGCGAGCTTTTCCTTCATGATAAAAAAAGTCTTCACGTTGTACGGAATTTACATCTTAACGGTCGCCGGGCAAAACGGGCAGAACGCAGGAGCCGTAACGCCCGCCCCGTGAGCAACCGTCAAAGAGTGACCGGCACGTGGGGACCCGCCGCCGGGCGTCGAGCGGCCGGCCTTCCTCGGGGGTGGGCTTTCCTCGGGGGTGGGCTTTCCTCGGGGGTGGGCTTTCCTCGGGCGGCCGGCTTTCCGCAGGCCGTCGGCTTTCCTCGGGGGGCTTTCCTCGGGCGGCTTTCCTCGGGCGGCCGGCTTTCCGCAGGCCGTCGGCTTTCCCCGGGGGCGGGCTTTCCCGGGCCGCCGGCTTTCCCAGGCGGCCAGCTTTCGTTGGGCCGCCGGCTTTCCCAGGCGGCCAGCTTTCGTTGGGCCGCCGGCTTTCCCAGGCGGCCAGCTTTCGTTGGGCCGCCGGCTTTCCCCCGGCCGCCGGCTTTCGTCGGGGGGCGGCTTTCGTCGGGGGGCGGGCCTAGCATCGGGGGCGTGTTCTGCCGAACTTGCCGCGGACCAGTCGGGGCTGGCTTTGCCCGGTGTTATCAGTGTGACCTGGCGCTTAGTCAGCTCGGCGGGCTGCTCGCGGACGCGGTCACGCCGATCGGGTACGCGGTGCGGGGCGGGCCGCTCGCCGACGACCTGCGCCGCTACAAGTCGGATCGGGCCACCGCGGATGAGGCCGCCGCGGCCGCAGCCCGGCTCCGCGCGATGCTGGCCGGCTTCCTGGCCGGCCACGCGCACTCGGTGTGGGCGGCGGCGGGGATGGCCGCCGGGCCGACCGCGGTCGCCGTGGTACCGACCGGCCAGGGCCGCCCCGGCGCCCATCCGCTCGCCGCCCTGGTCGGGTCCTGCGTCGACCTGCCGCCCGTGGGGCTGTCCGTCGTGCCGCGCGCGGTCCACACCCGAGGCGTTAACCCGGGCTGGGTGCGCGTCGCCGATCCGGTCGCGGGGGCGGACGTCCTCGTCGTCGACGACACGTGGGTCTCCGGTGGCAGCGCCCAGTCGACGGCCGCCGCACTGAAGCTGGCCGGCGCGGGCCGGGTCGCCATCGTGGTGCTCGGACGGCACGTGAACCCGGCCGACCCGAGATCGGCCGCCTTTCTCGACGCGGCAAAAAAGTCCGGGCGGGCTGTCCCCTGGGGTGCGGCCGCTTCGTCTTGGAGACAATGAAGTCAGTGAGAGAACGGAGACTGCCATGCAGTACGCCCTGCTCATCTACACCAAGCCCGGGACCATGGAGTCGCTCAGCCCGACCGAGCGCGAGGCGCTGAGCCTGGAGTACTACGCGCTGCGGGACGAGCCCGGCATTGTCGGCGGTGCCGGGCTGCAGCCGGTGACGACCGCGACCACCATCCGCCTCGCCGACGGCAACCCGCTGGTCACCGACGGGCCGTTCGCCGACACCAAGGAGGTGTTCGGCGGCTATTACGTGTACGAGGCGGACAACCTCGACCAGGCAACCGAGATGGCCGCGCGCATCCCCGCGCTGCGGCTGGGCGGCAGCATCGAGATCCGCCCGATCATGGGCAAGGCGTCCTGACCCCGCTCGAGCAGGCCTTTCGCGACGAGTGGAGCCGCGTGCTCGCCGCGGTGGTCGGCTACCTGGGTGACTTCGAACTCGCCGAGGAGTCGGTCGCCGAGGCGTTCGCGGTCGCGGCACGGCGCTGGCCGGCCGAGGGCGTGCCGGCCAGCCCGGCCGGGTGGCTCGTGACAACGGCGCGGCACCGGGCGATCGACCGGCTGCGCCGCGACCGCGTGCTCGCCGCCAAGCTGCGGCTGCTCGCGGCCACGGGGTCGCCCGGGGTGGAAGCCGGCGCCGAGGAGGCCGAGGTGGACGAGACCGAGATTCCCGATGAGCGGCTAGAGCTCATCTTCACCTGCTGTCACCCCGCGCTCGCGCCCGAGGCGCAGGTGGCGCTGACGCTGCGCGCGGTCGCCGGGCTCGGCACCGAGGAGATCGCTAACTCATTCCTCGTCCCGGCCGAGACCATGAAGCGGCGGCTCACCCGGGCGAAGACGAAGATCAGGGACGCGGCCATCCCCTTCAGCGTCCCGCCGGGCGACCGGCTGCCCGACCGGCTCGCCGTCGTGCTGGCCGTGCTGTACCTGATCTTCAACCAGGGGTACAGCTCCCCTGGCCAGGCCGGGCACCTGGCGACGGAGGCGATCAGGCTCGGCCGGGTGCTCGCCTCGCTGCTGCCCGATCAGGCCGAGCCGCGGGGGCTGCTGGCGCTGATGCTGCTGCACGACGCGCGCCGCCACGCGCGGCTTTCCGGCGCGGACGGGCAGGACCTCGTCCTGCTCGCCGACCAGGACCGGTCGCGGTGGGACTGGGCGCAGATCGGGGAAGCGCGCGATCATCGACCGGATCGTGGACCACCGCGGCCCCTACCTGCTCCAGGCGGCGATCGCGTCGCTCCAGCTCGCCGACCCCATCGACTGGCGCCAGGTTGCCGCCCTGTACGCGGAACTCGCCGAGCTGACCGGCTCGCCCGTGGTCCGGCTCAACGGCGCGGTCGCGGTCGCGGAGGCCGACGGGCCCGCCGCCGCGCTGGCCATCGTCGACGGACTCGACCTGGCCGGATACCCGTACTGGCACTCGACGAGGGCCGAACTGCTCCGCCGCCTCGGGCGGGCCGGCGAGGCCAGGGACGCCTACGACGAAGCGCTCGCCCTGGTTAGGACCGAGCCGGAGCGGCGCTTGCTGCGCAGGCGAATCGCGGAATGCTGAGCGCGGCGCCCCGCACCCGTTCCGGCTAACGCCTTGTCGTCCGCTACCTGGGCGCACTGCTCAGCACGTGCACGGCGGCGGCGCGGACCGCGGCGGTGAGCGCCGCCAGCCGGGGCGAATCCAGCCGCCAGCGCTGCCAGTACAGCGGCACGTCGATCGCGTCCGCCGACAGGCGCACGAGGGCGCCGGAGTCGAGATCGGCGCGGGCCTGCGGCTCGGGAAGCATGGCCCAGCCGAGGCCCACCAGGACGGCCGCGTAAAGGTCGGCCGTGGACGGAACCTGGTGCACGACCGGGGGGCCGTGCACGACGCCCTGCTCGCGGAGCATTTCGTGCTGTAGATCGTCTTTGTCGTTGAAGACGACGACCGGCATCGCGGCCCAGTCCGGCGACGCTCCGCCCGTCTTCTCCCGCCACCGGGACGCGAACGCGGGAGCGGCGGCCGGGACATAGCGGAGCGCGCCAAGCGGATCGACGCCGCACCCTTGGACCGCGGCGGGCTCGCTGGTGACCGCCGCCAGCACGTCGCCCCTGCGCAGCAGCTCGTGTGAGTACCCCTGGTCCTCCACGTACACCTTGATGGCCGTGCCTTCCCAGGTCGCGGCTTCGGCGAGGACGTCGCGGAACCAGGCGCCGAGCGAGTCCGCGTTGATCGCCACGGGCAGGTCAACCGCGGTCGCCGCCGTGATCGCCTGGCTCGCCTCCGCGTACAGCAGCCTGGTCTGCCGACCGAGACGGACGAGCCATTCACCGTGCGGCGTGGGACGGCAGGGGGCGCCCCGGCTGATCAGCACCTGGCCGGCCGCCTTCTCGAGGGCGCGGATGCGCTGGCTGACCGCGCTCGGCGTGATGTGCAACTGCCTGGCGGCCGCGTCGAAGGAGCCATGGTCCGCGATGGCGACGAGCGCGTCAAGCTGGGCTGGATTCAGGTCCACCTGCACAGTGAAGCACAGCTAAAGGTTCCTAAGAAATATTTGTTTGCCTTAATAAAGGGCCGTCCCTAGGGTCGGGGACGTGATGAACGCATCGTTTGACGGCCTGCTGACCGGCTTTTCGCTGATCGTGGCGATCGGCGCGCAGAACGCCTTCGTGCTGCGCCAGGGGCTGCGCCGTTCCTACGTCGGGCCGGTCGTGGCGGTGTGCACGCTGTCCGACTTCGCGCTCATCGCCGCCGGGGTGGCCGGGATCGGGGTCATCGTGCAGCACGCCGGGTGGGCGCTGGTGGCCGTGCGCTGGTTCGGGGTCGCCTTCCTCGCCTGGTACGGCCTGTCGTCGGCCTGGCGGGCACGGCGGCCCGCTTCCTCGCTCAGCGCCGCCCGCGACGACGCGGGACACGGGCCCGCCGTCGTGCGCCGCGCGGTGGCGCTCACCTGGCTGAACCCGCACGTCTACCTCGACACCGTGGTGCTGCTCGGGTCGATCGCCAACGCGCACGGTACGCCGGGGCGCTGGTGGTTCGCCCTGGGGACGTGCCTGGCGAGCACCCTGTGGTTCACCGGCCTCGGCTTCGGCGCGCGCTTCGCCGCCGGCCTGCTCGCGACGCCGCGGGCCTGGCAGGTGCTCGACCTGCTGATCGCGGCGACCATGCTGGGGATCGCGGTAAAGCTCGCGTTGAGCTAGCCGACTGGTCCCGCCTCGACCCCGAGGCCGGGCAGGACCTCCGCGCCAGGCAGCTCGGCGAGCAGGCTGCCCGGCAGCCAGAGCTTGGCGCCGCGGATGCCGGCGCCGATCACCACGCTCGGGAGCTTGGCCACCAGGTCGTCGACCAGGATGCGCCAGTCGGCCGGCAGGCCCACCGGCGTGATCCCGCCGTACTCCATGCCGGTCAGCGACGTCACCACGTCGACCTGGCCGAAGGACGCCTTGCGGGCCCCGAGGTGCTGGCGCACGAGGCCGTTGACGTTGGCCCGGGTGGTGGCCGCCACCATGCAGGCCGCGTAGGTGGTGTCGCCGCCCCGCTTGGCCGCGATGACCACGCAGTTCACGCTCTCTTCGAGGGGGATGCCGTACGCCTCGCAGAACTGCGCGGTGTCGGAGAGCCCCGGGTCGATCGCCGCCACCCGCACCTGGTCGGCCCGCGGCAGCGCGCGCAGCGCCGCCGCGACCGGCGCGGCGAGCAGGTCGGGCCGTGCGAGCGCGGGATCATACGTCAACGGGAGGGTCATGCCCTCATCCAACCATGCACGGCAGGGGAGAATGGTGGCGTGAGCATTGAGTCGGTTGAGCCAGAGATCCGCACGCTATCGAGCAGCGTCGTCTACGCCGATAACTGGACACGGCTGCGCCGGGACGAGATCGAGCGGTCCGACGGGTCCAAGGGAACCTACGCGGTCGTGCAGCGCGACAACTTCGCCCTGGTCATCCCGGCCGAGAACGGCGGGTTCCACCTGGTCGAGGAGTACCGCCATCCCCTTGGCCGCCGTGGCTGGTCATTCCCGCAGGGCAGCTTCCCCAAGGGCCAGTCGGGCACGGCCGAGGACCTGGCCCGCACCGAACTCGCCCAGGAGACGGGGCTGCGCGCCGGGCGGTTCACGCCGCTTGGCGTGCTCGCCGTGGCGCACGGCATGTCGGACCAGTACGGCGAGCACTGGCTGGCCACGGAACTGACCCAGGGCGAGCCCGACCTTGAGCCCGAGGAGCTTGGCCTGCGCCACGCCTGGGTGCGGAGAGACGACTTCGAGGCCATGGCGCGCGACGGCCGGATCGTCGACACCTCCACGCTGGCCGGCTACGCGTTCCTGCTCATGGCCGAGCGGCGCGGCGAGGTCACCCTGCCTTAGCGGAAAGCGGCGCGAAGAGGTCGCCACGGTCCTCGACCCGGGCGAGCACGTCGGGAGCGGTGAAGAACAGGTCGGCCACCTCGCGGCAGGCGCCCACCTCATCCCAGGTGACCGGGGTGGACACGGTGGGATGTTCCCTGGCGCGCAGCGAGTAGGGCGCGATCGTGGTCTTGGCGCCGTTGTTCTGCGACCAGTCGATGAGTACCTTGCCCGGGCGCAGTGACTTGGTCATCCTCGAGACCACCAGCCGGGGGAGTTCCCGCTCCATCCGCTCCGCGAAGTCCTTCGCCAGCGCGCTCGCCTCCTCGGCGTTCATGCCGCTGACCGGCGCGTAGAGCTGGAGCCCCTTGCCGCCCGAAGTCTTCGGCAGCGCGTCGAGGCCGGCGTCGGCCAGCGCCGGCCGCAGGGCCTCGGCCACCCGGCAGCAGTCCACGATGCTGGCGGGTGCCCCCGGGTCGAGGTCGAACACGAGCAGGTCCGGCCCGAACCCGTGCTCCGGCGCGGGCTCGGGGTCGCCCTCGCCCGGTGCGGGAAAGCGCCACATCGGTACGTGGAGTTCGAGCGCGGCGAGGTTGGCCGCCCACATCAGCGTCGGCAGGTCGTCGAGCACCACGTACTCGATCGGCTCACCCGGGGCGCGGGAACGCGAGCTGCTCGACACGATCTCCTCGGTGCGCACCCAGTCCGGCCGGCCGGCCGGCGCGTGCTTGGCGAAGAACGACTGGCCGTCCACGCCGTCCGGGTAGCGCTTGAGCGTCATCGGGCGCCCCGCGACGTGCGGCAGCAGGACCACGGAGATCCGCTGGTAGTAGTCGAGCACCTCGGCCTTCGTGAACCCGTCAGCCGGATAAAGCACCTTGGCCAAGTTGGTCAGGGTGACATCCCTGCCGTCCACCTGAACCGCGATCTTGTCGGCTCCGGGCATCGACGCCTCCTCGGCGCTAGGCTCTAGGTCTCCCTGACCACGTCCGCGGGATCCTTGTCGTCACGTAGCCCCTGATAGGCGGGAGCGATCATGCGGCCGGCCCGGGTCCAGCGGTCAAATGTCACCTCGATCACCAGCCGTGGCTCTACCCAGACAGCGGGGCGAGCATACTCAGGCGGGACGGGGCTGTCGAACGGGATGTCCCGCCGCCGCAGCGGTTCCAGCCGCCGGGTGAGCATCCGCAGGGTCTTGTCGGAGAACCCGGTCCCGACATGACCGCAGTACAGCAGCCCCCGCGAGCCGTCGGCGGCGGCGCCGTAGTAGCCGATGAGCAGCGAGCCGATGAGCCCGTCGCGGTTGCCCTTGCCCGGCTTCCAGCCGGCCACCACGACCTCCTGCCTGCGCACGTTCTTGATCTTGCGCCAGCTGCCGGTCCGCGCACCCGGCTCATAGGCGGAGTCGAGCCGCTTGATCAGCACGCCCTCGAGCCCGTTGGCGACGGAAGCGGCGCGCACGGCCGCGAGGTCCTGGCCAGGGAACGTGGGCGGGGAGAGCCAGTTGCCGCCGGTGCGGACGACGTCGTCGAGCACCTTCCTGCGCTCCGCGTACGGCAGGGCGGTCAGCGGGCGCCCGTCGAGTTGGAGCACGTCGAAGACCAGGTAGGTCACCGGGGTCAGCTCCGCCAGCCTGACCGCCTGGGCGGGCGAGGAGACGTGCATCCTTGGCTGCAGCGCCTCGAAGTCGGGTCGGCCGCCGGAAAAGGCCACGATCTCGCCGTCGAGCAGCGCCTGCTTGTGCCCGATCGCATGGCCGAGCCCGGCCACCTCGGGATACGTGGCGGTGATGTCCTTGCCGGTCCGGGAGACGAGCCTGAGCCTGCCGGCCTCGATGAACGCCAGGGCGCGGACGCCGTCCCACTTGAACTCCACCGCCCAGGACGCGAGGTCACGGGCGGGCGGTTCACCGGAGGTGGCGAGCATCGGCGTCAGCGTCGCGGGCAGCGGCAGCCGCTCGCGGTGGATCATCCAGTTCTTGCCCCCGGTGGCGAACAGGACGTAGCCGCCGGACAGCCGCTCGCCGTACAGGTTGACCTTGACTTCGCGCTCGTCCCACTTCAGGACCTCGTAGGTCCCGTGGTCCCAGATCGTGACGGCGCCCGCGCCGTACTCGCCGCGGGGAATCTCGCCGTGGAACCCGGCGTACTCAAGCGGGTGATCCTCGGTGCGCACCGCCAGGTGGTTGACGCCCGGGTCATCGGGCACGCCCTTGGGCAGCGCCCAGGACACCAGCACACCGTCCCGCTCCAGCCGGAAGTCCCAGTGCAGCCGGCGCGCGTGGTGCTCCTGCACGAC
>Ga0335075_10003796_pt1 | contig 23769 bp, 26 predicted proteins | sample Lox_Sample_24_FD_206723 | JGI IMG/M metagenome (GOLD analysis project Ga0335075, IMG submission 206723) | Soil microbial communities from Loxahatchee National Wildlife Refuge, Florida, United States - Lox_Sample_2.4 | ecosystem: Environmental > Terrestrial > Soil > Wetlands | place: USA...
AGCCAAAAGAAGTCTAAAAGAGTATGAAAAATTAACAGTGGAGGATTATAGTAGTAGAGCAAAGTAATAATTAAAAAAAACTATCTAAAAGACTATCATTAATTATTGGTAAGGTAATATATTAATCAATCGTTCTTTATCCATAGAGTTTAATTTTTTTTGTATATACTAATTTTATTAACTCTAGTCGTTAATTATTTTGACACCGTTAAAACTACGAATTGTTCCTATAATAATTTTTTCCGCTTCTTGATAGTTTTCAGTGTTTAAATTTTCTAATTTTTCTTGAACTATGGTTCTAATTTCTGCTTTGCTAATTTCTTTTTTTCGGGTTCCTTTTTCTTTCCCAATGATTTCTTTTAATAAATAACTAGTGGGAGGAGTACCAATAGTATAACTGTAAGAATTATCAGCATAGACAGTTATTTCTACGTTAACCGGTAAGCCAATTTTTTCTTTAGTTTTTTCATTGAATTCTCGACAAAAAAGAGCCATGTTTTTTAAAAAAGCTAAACTAGCTCCAGGTTTGGCTTGTCCGCAAACTAACTGAATACCACTTCGTCGAACAATTTTTTTACTCATATTATTATTTTTATTTTACAAGATTTTTTTAGAAAAAGCAGAAAAAGATTTGGTAGGACTAGGTGGACTTGAACCACCGACCTCACCCTTATAAGGGGTGTGTTTTCACCGACTCAACTATAGTCCCATTTCGATGTTGCTATAAAATTTTTTACCAATTAATTCTTCTTCTATTTTAGTGTAATAGTCTATTTCTTCTTGTTTGATTAAAGAATAAGGGACTAATGGTTTTCAAAAGTTTTTTTCTTCTTCTATTGTTAGTTCTAAGTTATTCTTTATAATATTTTTTATTGTGTCTATTTCTTCTTTATAGCAAGAAGAGAATTCTTTTTTTTTCTCATCATAGGTTACTTTTTCCCAAGTGTTATTTGGTAAAGAAATAAGAAGAAAATCTTCAAGATTCTCGTTCAATTTTTTTGGGCTTATCTTTAGGCTGTAAATTAACTGAAAGTGATTGGGAAGAGAAGAAAGAGGCAATTTTTTTAGTTTAAATTTTTCCACTAACTTTTCAATATCTTCGTTATTATCTCCTTCTAAATAAAGTAAAATACCAAAAGAGCCTTGATAAAAGTTTCGAAAAAAAAAAGTCTCTTTGTTTTCTTTAATCTTTTCCCAAATTTGATAGACTTTTTCCTTTAGAAATTGGTTTTCTCGGGCGAGACTTAGCACTTTTTCGTTAACTCCTCCTTCTTCTTTGATAATGCTTTCAAGTTTTTTTCGCAACTTAAGAAAAAGTTTAGACCTAGCCTCATCTTGTCTATCTTTTCGAAACTTAACATTTGCTGAATGAGAGTGTCCTGCCATAATAATTATTTAGGAAGAATTTGCTTTTTTTGCTAAATTAGTGGATAACGATAAAGAAAAAGAATGAAAGGATAATGGCTAGCAGTAAAACAACTAGAGGTCATTTTCCTTTTTGGATGAAAGAAGAAGGCGCTTTGCTTGGTAAATAATTAGGATTGTTAACAGAAGAAAATCAACTATAATCGCTGAATTCATTATTTTTTAAAGTCAAAAAGAGAAATTTTAAGTTTGTTTTAACCATTTTTCAGTTCGATTGTCGGACCTCTTAATGAACTTCTTTCTTTCTCTGAAAAATAATAGTTACTAGTTTTTCGGGTGAAAAATTAGTTAAGAAAGAATTACCTTTTTAAAGCGATTCTCTTCAAATTTTCAATGGTTACTTCCTACTCACTTTATTCTTTTTTCTGCTTCGTTGATTTTTACCTTGGGATTATTATTGTTTCCTAATTCTTCTCATTGCCCATAACCTTTGAACTTCTTCTTAGCGATACTCCTTCAAATTCAACATAATTGTTAAATTTCTAGTTGGGGGAAAGTTATTAGTCTTTATTAATCTTGAAAAGTAAAAGGTTTGTTCATAATAATGGTCTTTGCTCTCTTCATCTCTCAAATAACAGCACCATCTCATTGATAGAGTTTTTCGAGGATAAACCGGATTTCTTTTTTTTTTATTAATGTTCATTTTTGCCTTAATAATCGGGGTTAATAACTAACGTTTGGAGAATTGAGTGGGTCGCCGAGATGTTTTAAAGCCAATATGTTCTCGTTCTTTCTTTCCTTCATGAGTCTTTTTTAACATGGAAAAACTTTTTAAGGTTGATTTGTATTCGGGAGAGACTTTTAATAAAGCTCGAGCTACACCTAGTCTAATAGCTTCGGCTTGGCTATGAAATCCACTTCCTTTTACTCGTACTATTAGATCGTAGTCTTTTTCTTTGTTGAATAATTTGAGTGGTCGAAAAATATCCTTATGCAAGGAGGGCTCCATGTAAAAATAATCTTCTAATTTTTTTACTTTGCCTTGTTTAGTTCGAACTTGGGCTTGCCCTTGACCTTCTTTCAAATAAACGCGAGCGGTGGCTTCTTTACGACGACCTACTCCGATATAGTAATTATTATTCATTAATTTAAATTATATTTTAATAAAATCTTTTTCTTGAGCTTGGTGGAAGTGGTTATCTTCGGGATAAATAAATAATCTTTTTAGTTGTTTTCTCCCTAATTTAGTATGAGGCATCATCCCTTTGATAATGCGAAAAACTAATTCCCGCGGATATTTTTCCACCATTGTTTTGGCGTTCCTAGTTCGTAGCCCGCCAGGATAACCAGAGTGATTATAATAGTTTTTGTTTTCTAATTTTTTGCCGGTAAAAGAAATATGTTTAGCATTAGTTAACACTATATAACTTCCTAAGTCCGAATTAGGTAAAAAGTCTTTTCTGTTTTTCCCCCTTAATATTTCTGCAATTCGCGGAGCAATTTTTCCTACTATTTTATCTTTTAGATCAAGAAAATATCAGTGACGAGTAACGGAAGTAAGTGAAGGAATAGTAGTTTTTTGTAACTTTTCGCTCTCTTTTTTTACTGCGGTAAGATCCATATATAATATTTTTGTTGAAAATTGAAGAAACTATTTGCTTGATTTAACTCAGCTATGCTTTTTGAAAAATTCGTTTACTTGTTTTTTTTCTTCGGGGGTGATATTTTCTTTTTCGCTATCTTGGTAATCGGGGTCAGTTTCATCTTTGACAGGGATTAAAAAGAATTTGGAAAGCATATATTTGATAGCGTAAGTTTCACTAGACCCTTTGGTTTTGGCTAAATCAACATTACTACCACAGGCTCAGAAATTGAAAAGCAGTTTATTTTCTGGAATTTCTGTATCTACTATTTCTAGTTTTTTTAAATATTTTACAAAGTGTTCTTTGCCATCTCGTTCATGAAGAAAAGGTTGACTAATGTCATCACTTAGTAAAATAACTAATTTATGTTTTTCTAGTAAAGGTTTTAATAATTGAAGAACCTGTAATTCATTAAAAAAAAAGTACTTTTGAAATTTATTTTCTTCAGTGCGAATTAATTCTTTAATTTCAGATTGGATGAGTTGGAGTTTAGTATAGATGTTTAGATTTCCCATATTGTTAATTATTATGTGTTTTTTCCTTTTATTTTCCAATTTTGAGAGATAGAGAAAAAAAGGTTATTTTTCCTTGCCGTGATTTTTTTGATTTCTAATATAAGTTAGTTCCTTGAGCAGGTGCATTTCTATACAGTGTTTCAAATCTAAGTTACTTTAAGTTACTTGCTTGGAGCAAAAAAAATTGAATTTTTTCTCATTTTTCTTGCTAAAAAATTAAAATTCGATAGCAAAAAAAAGTCTATTAATCGCAAATTCGTAATCTATTTGTTTAAATTGAATATCAGCAATCTTCTCTACTTCTTTGATTTTTATCTCCCCTGAGTATTTATTAGCCTTAATAAGATAACCCATACAACTCTGATTTTTTCCAGAAAAAACCTTTTCGGCAACTATTTCTAAATCCTCAATTATCAAATTGGTCTCTTCGAACACTTCTCTTTTTGCTGCTTCTAGTGGTGTTTCGTTGGCTTCTATTTTACCACCGGGAAAAACTCAACAATTTCATTTTTTTTCAAAAATTACCATTAATTCCCCTTTTTCATTTTGGATAATTACTCGCACAAAACCTGGTAATTTATTGGAAATTTATTTAATTTATTTATTTTAAATTTAATAGTTTTTTTGTTGCCTTTCTCAATTGATTTTATTTTTTGCCATATAGGCATTTTCAATATCTTTTTCACTACTCATTCCTAGTTTTTGGGCTAATTCTTCAAAAATTATCAACCATTGGTAGAAACTAGTTTTATTTTTTTCAGTTTCAATTTCCTCTAAAAAATCGACACTCATTTCTTCAATATCTTTTTTAGTTTTTTCTTTCGCTTCCCTAGAATCTTGTAATTTTTTTTTATAGTCTTCATCATCAGGACTTAGTTTACTTATAATGTCTTCTCAAATTTTTTCGTGGTCAGTAAACACTTTCGGTCTTAATACCTTTCAAGGAATATTAATGCTAAATGACCCTGTTTCTGAAAAAAGAGCCAGCAACAACTCATTATAGTTAGGATCAGGAACTAATTTTTGAAACTTGTAATCAGAAAAATCGATTTGAAAACTATTGGATCAACTTAAATAAAAATGTAAACAATCAATTAATTCTTCTTTCGCTTTTTCTCAATTAATATCTTTTTGGCTTTTTCAATGTTTAAAAGTTTTTAATTCATTCGCTAACTCGCCAATTTCTACCAAGAGAGCAATTTTAGTGCGGATAAAACTTTTTTTACTTTTAACATCCGTAAGATTTTTTTTTTCAATAATAAACTGGTCTAATTTTTCCTGTTCTAGTTGTAATTTTTTTATAGTTTCGAGGGATAGCATTTTATGTAGTATTTTATAAAAAGAACTAAAAAAACTACTTTTCTTTCCGAAAGTTTTTATAAGCACCAACTAGAACTGAACCACAATTAATATTTCTTTGGTGGTAAGACCAGTTGATTTTGGATAAATTTTTCTTCTTGTCCGAGACTTTGGTTTTTTTGCCAACTTTCATCCACTTTGTTCATTCACCTTAAAATCACATCATTACCAGTTTCACCTAAAGCATTAGCCTTGCCCAAAGTACCGTCTGATCATCTACATAGCATCCCAAAATCTCTCTTTTGACAACAATTTTCTCAAACATTTTTAATTTTTAAGCAATCAGTATTTAGGCAATTATCATCAGGAACAACAGAACCCACACGTAGTTCATTAGGATGATCAGCATCATATTTTCTACAGCACGCATCACAACAAGTAAGGAAAGCATCATCTATTCGGGTAAAATAAAAACTACTTACTTTTCTTATATAAGTTTCTTTTGTGTAATATTCTTGGTTTTTAATTCAAGATTGAAAATCTTCTAATTTGTATTTGTTTGCTGGCATTTTCTTTTGATTATATTATATATATATGATTTTAAGCAACTTAATAAAAAGTATTTCCCTTTCCTATGTTGGCTATTTTTTAAATCAAAAATTTTTGAAATCTTGATATTTAGAACTTTCTTTGATAAGTTTTTTCATTTTCTTGGTGTATTCGGAATGTAGGGTACCGTGACCGCCTTTATGATCTTCATCTCTATAACTGATCTTTGTAGTGTTAATTATTGCGTGAGCTAGTTCGTGGGCAATGGTTTCAATTAATGAATTTCAGTCAATTCTTAAATTATTTAATTGTCCATTAGGTTTTTTGGTTGATCATGATTCATATCTTTTCCCTTTCCGGCCGAATGGGAATTTTGCATCGAGGGTTATTGATATGATACGATTTTGGCAAATTTTGACTGTTTCGTCTTCAGAAAGTTCTTTTGAAGGAGTGTAATGAGTTAATCCTACCGTTACATTTCCTTTATCTTTTTCCCCTTTTTCATGTCATCCCGCAAAACTTTCTCAAATAACTTTCATCTTATTATCGAAATTGTAAGGATAACCTTTCTTTTTTAATTGATTAATTTTTTCTTCAATCTCTTTTTGTGGGGTTTCAAGAGTTATGAGGTCTCCATTGATCGTTCTTGTTGGTTGAACAATCTTTGGAGAAGTTAGGTTATAAACTTTCTTGTACTCTTCGTAAAAGTGATCCATAAATTTCTTGATCTCCTCTGTTACTTTTAAATCTTCTTGGGATTTTTCCCCTTTTTGGAGTCAAATTTCGTCTTTTTCATCAAATTTAAACCCACCAGGAAAATATTCACTAAATCATTCATTTTGCACTTTTAGATAATTATTTTTTTCTGCTTCATTTCATTTTGGCTCAATTATTGATTTTAAATTAGTAAGCATGTTTCGTGCTTCTAGAATTTTGTGAATAATTTCTTTTCTTTCTTTTTCCAAAGTGTTTTCTAATTTTTCTTGATCTATTTCCTTAATATATTTAGTTTTTTCAATTATTTCTTTTAATAATTCTCTAAATTTTCTTCTTCTTTTTTTGCTTAAGTTGGTGTCGGGATTTTGTAACTTTTTAATTAAATTTTCTTCTTCTCAATGATTAGTTTCGTTGTATTGGACGATTTCATCGTCACTTAAATCTTCGTCGTATTCGACATTTCTGTTGTTTTTAATTCAATTTATTTCACTTGCTAATTTGCGATCAGGTTCAGTGTAGTGTCAATAAGCGATTCCAAAAGTTAGGAAAAATAATAAAAGAAAAAAAAATAAATGACGAAGTAAATTAGTTTGTAGTGAATTCTTTCCAATGTTTTTCATATAGACTATTTAAATAATTTTTGAGGTCGTTAACTTTTATTCTTTTTTCTTCTTGTTTCATAGTGTCGCGATGGCGGAGAGTAATAGTATTATAATTAGGGTTAAGTTTTTCTTCTAAATATTCAGAAATAGTTAGGATATCTATTGTTAAACAATAGTAAGTTCCAATGGCATCTTGACGACGATAACTTTTACCAATGTTGGGAGCTTCTTCTCAGATTAAATTAAAAGAAACATTTTTTAATAACTCTAGATAAAGTTGATAGGCTATTTCCTTTACTTGTTTGTTTAAAGGGATAATCGCGATAAAATAAGGGGCTAAAAGAGGATGTAAACGTAGAAGAGTACGGGATAATGGTGAATTTTCTATTGTTTCTTCCCGGTAACTGTCTTCTAGGATAGCTAACATTAATCTTTCTACCCCAAAAGAAACTTCAATAACTTGAGGAATAAACTCTTGATCGTTTTCTTTAATGCCTAAAAAACTCTTAGAATGCTGGCTATGTTGAGTTAAGTCAAAATTTCCGCGGTGGCTGTTGCTACATACTTCGCCTCATCCAAAATTGTATTTAAAATATAGATCTAAAGTTTTTTTAGCGTAGTGAGGTAGTTCGTCAGAGTTCAAGGGAAGTTGTTTAATCCTTTTTTTATCGTTGGGGATAATGTGGGATAAGAAGTTTCAAGCTTTTTCTGTTCAATAATTTCATCATTTTTCACTTTCTTTTGCTCGGCAAAAAAACTCTAGTTCCATTTGTTCGAATTCTCGAGTACGAAAAATACCGTGATGGAGAGTAATTTCGTTACGAAAACTTTTGCCAATTTGGCCAATTCCGAAAGGTAATTGTCGGCGGGTACTCTGCTGAATTGTCAAAAAATTGGTAAATATTCCTTGACAAGTTTCTGGTCGTAGATAAACTAAATTTTCTTTGTTTTCAGTTATTTCTAAGTTAGTGGTTAGAAGAAGATTAAATTTACGAGGAGTAGTAAAATTACTTTGCTGACATTGTGAGCAATTTTTTGTAAGAATATAATTTTCTTTATTTTTCTGCTGTAGAAAAGAATTAAATTCTTCGGAAGAAATTAAATTGTCTAGTCGGTATCTTTTCTGACAAATTAAACATTCTACTAGCCAATCATGAAAGTTTTTTTGGTGTCCAGAGGCGACTAATACTTGCGGATGAGTAGTTATTAAACTGTCACAACCTACATTATAGGGACTGCTGGTGATAAAATATTTCCATCACAGATTTTTTAAATTTCTTTTTAGTTCAGTTCCGAGCGGACCTAGGTCTCATGAATTAGCTAATCCATGGTAGATTTCAGCATTGGGAATAAAAAATCCGTAATGTTTTAGATAGTTAGTAATATTTTTCTCGCTCATATTTATTGAATATCAATTCTATATGGCTTGCTTTTGCGTACGAACGCGACGGATTTTCATAACAACAGAAACAAGAATAACAATGATTAAACTGATTGCTGCTGTGGCTATAATTATTTTTTGTCAAGGAATTTCTGTTTCTGGATTTTCTAAGTTTTCTTCTCCTCTTAATTTTTGTATCAAACTATCTACTTTTTTTTTTTGTTTTTGATAAGCTTTTTTTTGATAATCATTCTTAGAAATGACTTCTAATATTTTGATAATTAATTTTTCTTTTTTATCATCATCATCTCCACCAGTTAAGTAAAAAAATTTAGTTTCTTCTTCTTCGACGAAAGCTATTGTATTAGTTAATTTTTTGTCGGCGCCTTCTTGAATAATAGACTCTTCAGCTTTTTTCTTGTTTTCTATTTCACCAGTTTCTATTGCTTCTTTGATCATTTTTTTAGTTTCGTTGCTAAGTTCTTCCTCGGAAAGATCGGAATTTTTTATTTTTTCATCAAGATCGCTCTTAATTGAATTTTTGAAGTTCTCAGGATTTAATTCCTTTGTTCTGTATTCGATAGCATTAATTTCTAATTCGTTTTTCTTATAAAATTCGGAAGATTGTAATTTTTTAATTTGCTTAAGAAGATTTTTCAAATTTTGGTAGTTATTTCAGTTTTCTTCTTTTTTTGCTTCTTTTATAAGTTCATCTAGAGAATTTTCTTCTTTTTCTTTAGCGCGCTTGTTCTTAATATCATTAATAACTTTTGCCTTAATAAAATTAATCTCTTCTTCCTTGGAAGCTTTCTTGATATCATTTTCTCAGTTTTGGTTATCCTTTTCTAATTTTTCTTTAGTTATTACTGGATAATTTTCAATAGCATATTCTAATATTTGGGCTATAGTTTCTTCTTTTTTTTCCTTTAGCGGATCTGTTAGTGGTGGTAGGCTTTCTCCTCCTTTTCAAGGACGAGAGATTCCGAAGGCAATGTATTCAGATAATCTGTCCAGGAAGTCTTCTTTTATTCCATTGATTTTTTTGCTGTTATCGCATTCTTCAAATCTTCTTCTCCAATTTATTCCCAAAGCTTTATCTTCTTCGCTGAGTTTTTTATATCTTTTTAGTTCTTTTTCTATTTCTTCAATAGCCTTATTTTGTTTATGTTTTAATAAACTATCATCACTTTTTGAAGGTGTTCATCCACTGTCTACATCTTCACCATAACCCATGTCTTTTAGTTTTAATAAAAATAAAGAAAAATTAAGTTCCGATTCTTTCTTGTAATAACAAAGAAATAACTTCATTTTTACAAATTGTGAATTGTCAATCATTTTCTGAGGATCAGGTTCTATTCCTCTGTACTTATTTGTAATGCTTTCATATCTTTCTCCAATTTTTTTACCTTTTCTCATATCATCTCCATCAGTAATATCCTCTTTTTTTAGATCGGTTAATTTCTCTAGTTTGTTTCAAAAACTGGCGCGATATTTTCGCAAATATCCTCCTTCAATAAAATGTTTGGCATATTTTATGCACTTTTCAAATAAAAGTTTTTTATCTTCGGAAATTCTATTTACCTTTGTTTCCAAATGTTCTTGTTCTCAAGGTTCTAAAAATTCATTTCAACCACTAATTCTGTGTAATTCATCAAGGCAATCTTTTTTTTTAGGGTTTAATATATTATTATTTATTTTTTCATCACGTAAGAATTTAATTCTATTCTTTACATTTTTTAAAATATTTTCGATTATCTCTTCTAAACTTTTAATAGTATCGCCTCATGGTCCTTTTTCTTCGTGAGCATTTGAGATTTGTTGTTCATATATATTATCTTCTCCTTTTTCAACAAGGAAAGAAAAATTAACGAGGTTTTTCATTTCCTCAATCTTTTTTCTTTTTAATTTATCATCAGGGTTTGATTCTCCTTTAGCATCGGCAATTCGGTGAATTTCTTGGATAATTTTATTGTATACTTCTTCGACCTGTTCTTTTGACTCAGGATCGGCAAACATCTCAGTAAAAGAAGAAACTTTCATTTCTCTGTCAAGTTTATTTTTTTTAATTTCTTCTTCAATGTTAAATAAATTAGAATTTATTGAAAAGAGTCGTGATGCATAACTGTTAATTTCGTCGTAAGTAGCAGAATCTCCCTGATATCTTATCTTGTTTTCTCAGTCTTGTAAATTTTTTGGTAAATAACTATTTCTAATGTTTTTGTTAAGTAGTGTGTTTATAAGCAATCGGCGATATTCAGAATTATTTATTTTTTCCAAACCAAGTTTTCCATCATTGAATTTTTCATCATAAATATTTTTTTCTGAGGGAGTCATTAAAATATCATGAGCAGTTTTTATTTCTTCAAATTTTTCAGTTTGTTGGTCTTTGGTAAATCCAAAGGGTGTTGGTCTATCTGGATGTCATTTCAAACTTAATTTTCGATAAGCGACTTTTATTTCTCGCAGAGTAGCAGTCTTTTCTACTCCTAAAATTTCATAAAGATTTTTACCAAAAACATTTTGCGAATTTATTTTTTCTTCAACAAGTGGTTCTTTTTCAAATCCTGGGTATAATTTGTTAACTTTAATTTCATTTGCCATAATTGTTATTATATATATATATATATATTATGTTTTATTTTATATTTTTTATATATTTATAGTTCTTATTTATTATTTTACTAGATTTCTGTTTTAGTTTTACAATTTATAGGTTAAAATTATTGAAATTAGTTGGTGTTTTTTTATTAGTTAATTAGTAAGATCTTCCTAGATAGGCAGTAATAGTAGTTGTGCTTTGACAAAAAAGGCATTTTTTTATTGTTTTTTTATTTTTACCTAATAAAGGAAGACATCTAATACTGTAAGCTGAAATTCTTTCTTTGATTTTTTCTTCACACTCTAGATTATTACAAAAAGGAATTAAAAAAAGTCCTTTTGTTCTTTCTTTGATTTTTTTTTCTAACTCAAAATAGTTATCTACGAAAAAAATATGATTATCCCGAAATTCAATGCTTTTTTGAGAAAGATTTTTTTTAAATTCTTCTTTTTCTTTCTCAATAACTCGAAACATTTTTCCTGCTTTCTCCCCGTTTTTAAATGAATTAATTACTTTTTCCTTTGCTGACTTTTTTTTAATTTCTGGGTTATCCTTAATTTTTATTAACTCTTCCATATATTTTTCAAAAACAGAAAAATATTTTTTTTCAACTTCACTTTCCTCTAAATTAATAGTAATTTTTCTTTCCACGTTGTCTCTTCTCACCAAAGTAATTTCGTTTTTTTTCAACTCTTCTGGTCCTAGGATTATTTTCAAGGGACATCCTTCTTTGTCAGCCTGTAAGATATTTAAATTAACGCGTGGACTTTTATTATATAATTGGCAACGATAACCGACACTACTTAATATTTCATAAATTTCCTGATAATAATTAATTAATTCTTCGCTCGATTCGATAAGAATAAAAGCAATTTGAACAGGAGAAATATCAAAAGGTAAAACTAAACCTCAATTATCGGCATGAGTTTTTACTACTGCTCCAATAGCTCGGGTGGAAGTGCCCCAAGAAGTCGAAAAAGGATACTGAATTTGATTATCTTGGTTTTGAAACTTCACATTCATTAAGCGGCAAAAACTATTGCCAAAATAATGACTAGTGGCTAGTTGTAAACATTGTCCGTCAGAAAGTAAACATTCAATAGTATAACTTTCTAAAGCTCCCGCAAATTTTTCTCCTTCGCTTTTTTTACCAATGATTATTCCTAAGTTAAGAATATTTTCTGCATAATCGCAATAGTCTGCTAGTATATTTAAGGCGAAATTTCTAGCTTCTGATTCACTATTATGAAGGGTATGGCCTTCTTGCCACAAAAATTCGGTGTTTCGAAAAAAGGGATTAGTATTTTTTTCAGCCCGAAAAACGGAACACCATTGGTTATATAAAAGGGGTAGTTGTTGATAACTTTGTAAAATTTGGCGATACCAATCATAAAACAATACTTCGCTAGTTGGTCTTAAAATAAGCGATTTTTCTATTTTTTTCTCCCCAATTTTTTCCACCGTGAAACATTCTGGACTAAACCCTGCAATGTGTTTTTTTTCTTTTTCTAGTAATTCTAAGGGAATGAGGGTGGGCAAGAGAACATTTTGCACTCCCCGTTGAGCAAATTTTTTGTCCAAAATGTTTTGGATATTTTTTCAGAGTGAATAACCGTGAGGGGGTAAAATAAAACTACCCTTAGTTGAACCATAGAAAAATAATCCACTTTCAAGTAATAGTTTGCTGTATTTGTCGTTTTTTTCCATGGATCAGTTTTAGATTGGGTTATTAGCAAGTTTTTTTTAAGGAAAGAGTCGGCTCTTGTTTTCTAAATCAGTTTTCCGATCGATTAGGGTTTGTTCTAGATCGTTCTCAAAATTTTGAACTTTTGGAGTAATCTCAGAACTATTTTCGACAACGCTTCCTGCTAGCGAGGCAGTGACTGCTTTTTGCAAATCTCGGAAGCCAATTCCAACTTTATGAGTGCGATATTTTGACCCTAATTTTTTGACAATTTGAAGTACTTCACTTCAATAATCGCTCGGCCAGTTAATTTGGTAAGTTTTGAAAGAAATTTTTCAAGCTTGCTGAGAAATTTCTTGCAGATAATTTATCATTTTTTCTAATTCTTCTTCAACTGGATAGTCAACCAAAATACGTTTGCCTAGTCGACCAGGTCTAATCAAAGCTTCGTTTAACAATTCTGGGTTATTAGTTGTGGCTAAAACAATAACGTTTAACTCAGGTTTCTTATTAATCTCATCAAAGAATTTAAGAAGAGCATTAACCTCTTGAGAACTAGCTTTGTCATACTTAGAAGAATTTTTTACTCCGACTGAATCAATTTCTTCAATAACGACAATAATCGGTTTAGTTTCTTGCCTCTTTGCTCTAATTGCTTTAATTTGTTTGAGAGCTTCCTCTATTGCTTTGACGCTAGAGCCACTTCAAATTTTTGTCTCGACACTGGCAAATAAAAATCATGAACTCTCATTCTGACAAATTTTTTCAATAATAAAACTTTTTCCTGAGCCTGGCGGACCAGTAAATAAAACATGTTTGTCAAGTTCCCAATTCGAATTCTCATTTAGAAAATCAGGAAGAACTTTAAAAGTGTTAACTCAACTTTTTAACTTTTCTCTAATATTTTTTTGGGGGATTGTTTTATCAATCCAATCCTTTTCTACTAGAGAAAGATTAGGTTTCTCAAATGTGTTTATTCCCCCTTCTCCACCATCTTCTCTAAAATTTCTTAGCAAAGAAGCCACTAAGGTATCTAATCTTTTGTTATTTTCCTTAATCTGATCACTAACACTTAAATTATTAGCAAAAGCGAACAGAGTTGATAAAATAAAACTACCGAGAATTAAGTAGTAAATTTTATATTTTTCTCAATGCCCTTTCTCACTCTGTTGATGATTGTTTGATTCTTCCTTACTATCGTTTGCGTAATTCATTGGCTATTTTAATTTTTCGACCACTTGGTCTAGATTGTATTTTAATTCCGGCTTAGCGGTTCAAATAAATCCCTCTTCTTTTTTATACTTGGGAATAATATGAATGTGGCAATGTAAAATGCTTTGAAAAGCTATTTCACCCATATTTGAGATCACATTGAATCCAGTTGGTTTAAATGCTTTTTTTAGTTTAGCAACAACTTTTTGCAAAAGCGGTAAAATCTGTTCTCAATCATTACTTTCTACTTCGGTTATATTTTCAAAATGCTTCTTGGGGATAATTAAAGTATGGCCTTGACTAACCGGAAAAGCATCTAAAATGGCTAGATTATTTTTGTTTTCGGCAACGATATAAGCATTTCTTTTTTTTTCAATTATCTCACAAAATAAACAATTAGATTTTAGGTGATTCATGAGGTTGGATCATTAATATCCTTTATTTTCTCTTTTTTTTGCTATAATAAATGATAATGGGTAATATAATTAGTAAAACAATTCCAACTTCTTTGAAAGGAAAATTTTTATTTTTTGGAATTTCGTTAGTGATTTTTTTCGCCTCAATTTCTTTTGGATCAAAAGTTCATGCTATTCCTGATGCTATTCCTGCTAATTCAAATTTTTCTAGTGCCATATTTTACTTAAAGTTTTTCATTATTTATAATAGTAATAGAGTTTTATATAAAAAAAACAGTTAAAAAAAACGCAAATCAGGTAATTTAACACCCTTGCCTAACTTTAATAAGCTCTTCCTAAATAAGCCATCATGGTAGTTGAAGTTTGACAAAAAGTCTAATTTTTTATTGTCGAAGAAGACAAAATTCTTTCATTGTTTTAAGTTATACTCTATTATGAAACTAGTTTAACCTGAAAAGTTTTAAAGTGTTAAAAAAGATTATTTTAGCCGTTTCACTAACTTCTTTTTTTTTGAGTTCGGCAATTTTTTCCAAGGTATAGGTTATGTGCTGCGGATAATTAATTTTTCCTCGCCAAGGTTCAGGTGCTAAATAAGGGGCATCAGTTTCGATTACTATTTTTTCCAGCGGAATTTTTTCGATTACTTCTTGCCATCTTGCTTTTCATTTACCATTCTGATAAGTAATGTTTCCAGCAAAAGAAAGATAAAATCCGAGGTTTAAGAATTTTTTGGCTATTTCTCAATTGCCAGTAAAACAATGTAAAATTCCTTTATTTATTTGTGCTTTTTTTACGATTTGATAAGCATCTTCAAAGGCTTCGCGAATGTGTAATAAGACTGGTAAATTATGTTTTTTAGCTAGTTCTAGTTGCTTTTTGAATCAGTTTTTTTGTTTTTCGGTGTCCGTAAAAGTCCGATAATAATCTAAACCAATTTCGCCAATGGCGATAATTCGTTTATTAGTTAATTGTTTTTCTATTCATTGTAAATTTTCTTCTTCCAAATCTTGGCTGCTGTTGGGATGTAAGCCTAAAGATCCAAACAGGTTGGAAAACGTTGTTAGTTGTTCGATTACTTTTTGGTTAGATTTTTGATCATAACCAACATTCAAAATGTTTATTACTCCGCTTTTTTCTGCTTCTAGCACGATTTTTTTGATGTTGTGATCTTCATATTTTTCGTCAGCCAGGTGGCAGTGAGTATCAAAGATTGCTAATTTATTCACAAAGAAATTTTAGAGGTAAGCACTACCAGATTAATTTATGGATTATTGAAAAAGCAGAAAATAATTTTTGTAGGGCGGTAGAAATTTTTCTCACTAAAATTGCGTTTTTTTTTTTTTACATAATTTATTATAACTTATTAATATGACAGTTCATATTGAAAAAAAAAAATGTAGCGAATGTGGCAAAGAGGATTCTCCACACAACAAAAAAAGAAACAAATGTGTTTATTGTTATTTAAAAGAAAGAATTTCTGTTGTTAGAACTTGGACCGAAGACCAAAAACGGCAAGGGTCGACAAAGTTGCAGAATGCCAAAACTTCGACCTTGAATCGACTAGTTATTAATGAAATCAAAGAACTATTTGGTGAAACTGAAGTTGATAAATATAAACTTGCCTATGAAGAATTAATTCAAAACTGTGATTTTAGTTGCCCCAATGATGCTAGTTTTTATCAAAGTTTTCTTGAAAGAGTTAATGACGTGTTAACTAATGATCAGGATAATCTGTCAACAATTATTGAAGCAATTGGTTTAGATAAGGTTAAAAAACTTTTTCAAAAAACTAAAGAGATTTGTGAAGAATCACTTAGAAAAATTGAGAGTGATGGCGACACTGATAATACTAACCTCGCCTCGCTCATCCAAGAGCAAAAAAATCTTTTACAGCAAGTTCATCAAAAACTTAATAAAAGTCAAAATAAAGATGATAGTTCTAGTAGTTCTAGCCCTGATAACAAAGGCTTAATTATTTTTTTAGTGGTCTCGTCATTAATAGGAGTAGCAGTTGGTTTCGGAGGTTGGATGTGGTATCGCAATCGGAAAAGTAAGAAATTATTAGCAAGAGAGCGTTCTAAAAAAGACTTTAATTAAATTTATTATTCACTTTTAGTTGTTTATAAATTAGAGAAAGAGAGGGAAAGGGACTATTTTTGTATTATAAAAAAAATTGAAAAACGGACATTAGTTTTTTGTCAAGAAATACTAATTAAAGAATTTAAAACGGCTTAAAAAATCTTTTTCAAACTTTTTCGAAGCAGGAATTTTCAAACTTATGGTTCTGATTCCAGAGTTTTGTTTAACAATTTTAAGATGAATGTTTTGTTTGCTTTGTCAAAATTGGGGATTCTTTTCGGGTCATTCAATGATATTTAAATTATCGGTGGTTAATTCTTGAAAAAAATCTAGTTTGTCATTAGTATTCAAGCGAAAAAAATCAAAGTGATTGAGATAATAATTATCTTTTATTTGGTATCTTTGCAAAATATTAAAAGTTGGCGAAGTTACTTTTTCTTTAATTCCTAGATTCTTGGCGATTAATTGGGTTAAAGTGGTTTTACCGACTCCTAATTCTCCTTCTAATAGTAAAAAGGTATTAGGGATTAGTCGAGAGGTCAAAAGTTCAGCCAATTTTTCACAGTTTTTAAGATTATTTACTTTCCCTTTAATTAACATTTTTAGAAATCATTTTGCTTCTTACTAAAACTTACTAAAATAAAAATTTTGGGTAAGCATATAAATATTTTTTCATTAAAATGTTATTATTACTCAATAAGACACACGAATATGAAAAAAGGGGGAAAAATATGAATTTTTATTTTATTTTTGTTAGGTTCCTTTGTGATTTTATTTGGATTTTTACTAAAAACACATAGGGCTGATGTTAAAACGGAGAGTGAGGAAAATTTGATTAGAGAAAGGTCAAAAGAATTTGAGAGAGCATTTAACACATTATTAGAAGTTAGTCAAATTAAAGTTGAAGAGGTGCCTGGTTTAGAAAATTGGAATTCCATTTTTTCTGGGTTAGTAGAATCTTGTGCAAAAGGCGTTGGTAACGAACAACAAATTTATGAGTTTGAAACTATAATTACAAATGTTGTTAAGACTGAATTAGGAAAGAGAAGAAAAAAGACTGAAGAAGAATTGGAGGTTGAAGAAAATAAAGACAAAAATTCGCTTTCTGATGAGGAAAGAAGAAAGTTAGAAGAAAAAATTGCTTCTCTCAAGGAAAAAATATCTCGTAGCGAGGAATCTATAAAAGATTTTGAGGAGAAAAAACCTCAAGAACCAGATCCAACACCAGATCCAACACCAGATCCAACACCAGATCCAACACCAGATCCAACACCAGATCCAACACCAGATCCAACACCAGATCCAGGGAGACCTCTATTGTCTCCTGATTTACTTTTTAAAACTAATGAAGAAGTGTTAAGATTGTGTGAAGATAGTTTGTTAAGAGTTATTGAGGAATTAGAAAATGGTTATGGAGGAGGTGCTGCTCACAATAGTTCTAATAGCACGATCTTAAAAAATAAAGCTAAAATTTTCAAATTAGGTCTTGCTGAATACAAAAAGTATGTTGAAGAAAACCCCAATAAAAATATTTTTCTTTGACGACCAAAAACAAGTATGGGGGGTTGAAAAAGCAAAGGAAAAATTCTTGATATTCCGCGGAAAGAAAATGGCGAGTTAAAAGAAATAGAACTAACAATAAGCGATTATTTTATGGATTATTCCGGGAATTTGTCGAAACGAAATACTCCGAATAGTGAACAAGTTACTTTTGTCGATTTTGCTAATGAGCGCTTTGGTGGGTCTTGGCGGGGAAGAGGTAATGCTCAAGAGGAGGGAATGATTCAGCAAATTCCGGTTTTGGCTTTGTTAGCCTCCGCTTATAACCCTTATCATCCAAGTTTTACCCCAGTTGATTTAACCACTCGAGATTTACCTGCTCTGTCTCCAGGAGACGATGGAAAACCAAGGTTATTCACTCGTGCTAAAAATACTTCGGGAAGTGCGAGATATGCCCATGCTGATTCGGCTGATCCATTTTTGATTGCTGGGGTAACTTGCCTTCTAGATGCTAAGTCAGGAAAAGCGTTTAAAATTGATGGTTCTAGTTATGATCCAGAAAAAGAGTTCAAAGTAGTAGCCGACCCAGAAAGGGTTAATATTGTGGCCATGGCCGCCCCTGAATTAACCGAAAGAGGACAAGATTATTCTAAGGAGGTAGTGGCTGATATGTTTGACCAAGCCTATGCGGCCTTTCTAGCGATGAAAAGTTATGATCAAAAAAGGAAGTTGAAAAGTCATCTCCAAACTGGTTGATGGGGGGCAGGATCTTTTGGTCATAATAAATCAGTGTCAGTGATGATTCAGTATTTGGCGGCACGGTTAGTGGGTACTGATAAAATTACCTTTAGTTTGGCAGGAGAAAAGACTAATAGACTTATTGTGCAAAGGGTGATTGATGAGGTTGATCAGTTGCTTGAAATATGAGATTATGCTAAAATCAAAAAGGTTGCAAGAGAGGATATTATAAAAGAAATTGTCTCCTGTGCTAAAAAAAATGGTTGGAAAACACAGGAGAGAAGATAAAAAAAACATTTTTATTACCTTTATAAAAATTCTTTTTCGCTTTCTCTAATATCTAATAATTACATAGTAATTAAACAAACAAAATAAAAGCAGAAATTTAATTTGCATATCGTAAAAAAATAGTCTATTTGCTAAAATTTGGTGGGATGCTAAACTAGAAATTAGTAAAATAGCAAAGCGATAACCTTATGTTGATGAGAAGTTAAAATGGGGAGGCGTGGCCGAGCGGTTGAAGGTGGTAGTCTTGAAAACTACTAATACATCAAGTATTCAAGGGTTCGAATCCCTTCGCCTCCTCCATAAGTATTAAAAGCAACAGTTTTTTCTTCATTAGTATTTGTTCTAATTAAATTTCATATAATAAAAATTATTTAATATGGTCTTTGTTTCAATATTTCCGTTAGATTTGCAATTTTTTGCCCAAAAGAAAGGGGGAGGTTCTGCTTCGACCAATTGTAATCATGACTCGCGTTCGCAACGCCGAGGTGTCAAAAAATTCGGGGGTGAATTTGTAAAAGAAGGTGAGATTATTATTCGCCAGTTAGGAAGCAAGTTTAAGATAAAAAAAGGTGATAAAAGTGTCTTTTTTGGAAAAGATTACACTATTCATGCTAGACAAAAAGGATTAGTAGAATACTACAAAGGGAGAGACAATCGAACATTTGTTAAGGTTCAATCTCTTGTTTAACAATGTTTCGCTTCGATAAAAGAAAAGTTTTTCTGCTTTATCATTATTATCTTTTAGATAATTTTTTTAGTGACAAGAGTGTGAAAAACGAAGATGAGAAAGGACAAAAAAGGCTTTTTTGACTGAATGATTGCTTAAAAGGTGAGACTTACTTCCGAGAAAAGATTGCTCAAAAATTAAAAATTGGTTGAGAGTTTTCCCGTTTACCTCCTTTAGAAAAGGCAATATTAATTTACGCGACTTATGAATTGTTATTTAAATCAAACTCTGATTATGAAAAAATGATAATAGATCAAACTATTAATTTTAGCAAGGTTTATTTGGAGGAGGGTAAGTATAGATATATCAATAAAATTCTTGATTTATTGTTTAAGGAAAAGAACACAGTTGAGTCTGAAAAGGTATAAGTATATTATCTATTTATAATATAGTAAAATATTTCATTATGCCTACGTGTCGTAATTGTCATGAATATTATTATTATGAAGAGTCTGAGTCCGAAACTTTTTGTGAAGTGTGTATTGGTGAAGGATGAGCAGAAGAAGACTCGTTAGAGGAAGAAAAAGTCTATTGCGAGGGTTCGAGTTGCTATCAAAAGGTAGAAAAATGAAAAAGGAATTGGGAGAATAAAGGAAATATAAATAAATCTTTTACAAAGAGAATTTAGGAAAGGGAAAATTAAGAGCAAAAGTGATTAATTATGAAAATTGAGGAGAACAGATAGCATTTCTTCAATCTTAATCATCGTATTTTCAGAAAATTCACCGATTTTTTTCTTATTTACTCGTTTTTTATCAACGGAACGAATTTGTTCCGGTAATATTTTGGCTTCTTTTCCGTTAAATTGGATTGGGACATGAAAAGGAATTTTCGGCATGGGAGTAGTAGTTAAAGGGATAATAACTACTCTTTTGCCAAGAGTATTTTGTCAATTGTTACTCATTACCACACAAGGACGAGTTTTATAAATAAATTTCCGAACCAACCGTTTTTCCCAATTTCACTCAGTAGATTGAGCGATATTCAATTACTTTTAGTTTACTCGTCATCTTCGATGGCATCTCACTCTTTCATTTCCTTTCGTAGTTCTTACTTTTGGTTAGTTTTTGAAAGCTTTCCTTGATTTCTTGATCGCTAAGTGCTATTTTTGCCTTTTTCTTTGGTTGAATTTGCTTTTTTGGAATGTGCTGAGTAATTTCGTAATTTATGCCTCTTTCTTCGCAAATTCTTTTGATTTCCGAAATACCACTTTTAACAATTAATGATTTTTGTGCTTTCATAAGGGATAGGATGATATAGTTCATTTTACTTCTTTTTCTTTTTTAATTTCCGCTGATCTTTCCGAGAGAGAGGATGAATTATTTTGTCTCTCTCTCTCTCTGCTATTTGGGATAAGAGAGAGTATAAACCAGCAAAATCAATAAAGTGGTAATTCTAGGTTTGATCATCAAATAACAAGTTAATCTTTCTTAATTGTTCGTTATATTCTTGGTCTTTTTTAGTTAGTAAATTTTCTAATTCTTCCCTTTATTTTGCTGTTGATTTGTTTGTCATCCTGATCCTCTTGGAATCGGCGAAATTTTTATGCAATTTGTTTTAGTTTTCTTTTTGATTTCTTTTTATGTTTGGTTTGTTAGAAGTAAAAAAAACCCTAAAATGCCTGAACTAGCAGTAAGAAAATTTGGGAAAAAGTTAGTTATTTCAGGTTTTTTAATATTTTTTCTTTTTTTAGTTTCTTTTGGGGTTGTTATTTATTTGATATTTATAAAAGATTTGGAATTGGTAAGTGGGTAACTTATTTGTTTCTTTTCTTTTCGCTGTTTTTTTGTATTTTGAGTTTTAATAAATGTAAAATATCAGGAGGGAAAAAAGAAAAAAAAGTTAAAATAGAAAAGTCTAAAACGAGAGCAAAAAAATAATTTAAAGTTTTCTACTGGTAAACTTAATTATTTGGTAAAGAAGTCAACAACAGGTTATTGTTAGTAATAGGTTGTATGTATACTTCCAAATTTTAAAAATCTTCTTTTTTTAAATTACTTAGAGAAGTTTTAATTAATAACACATTTTCGTGGTGTTTAATATTTGGAGAATAATAGGGAGCCAAAGCAATAATTTTTTTATTTTCTTTTAATACACTAGCCAGGATATTTGGGTTATCATCAATTACGATATCGAAATTCGGAACATTTTCTTTAATTCATTGACTTTTGCTTTGCCCTTGACCTTCACTTTCAAATCCTATTAAATTTAAAGAACAGTTAGGAAATTTGCCAAACGTTTCACTAAATATTTTCTTTTTTCTCGGATCACCATTTGCAAAATCTCTTTTATTATAGGACGATAAAAAAATGACTTGTTCTGCTTTATTTTCTTTCATTAACATTAATAACTCTTTAGCAATAGTTAAAAAAGGAGTTTTTTCGTAAAAATCGGTTTCATTTTTTATTTTCTCGATTTTGCTTTTAATACTTCTTAACCCTAGAGCAAAACCGCCATTTTCACTTAGGCAACTTTTTACCATTTCTTTATCAGTGTAGATAGAATGACTGCCATAATCAGAAAAATAAATAGGAGGATTTAATCAAAAGTTTTTAAGTCATTGTTCGAATTTGGTTCCGTTTGGCATTCATCAAGGAGCATCATAATAAGCTCCTTCTCGTTCGGATAATTCGTAGTATACTTTGGGTTCAAGTGGTTGAATTACTTCGTCTCAGTCACAAACAATTTTTAGTTTTCGAGGGGTATCTTTGAAATGACTATATAAGCAATTAATGTTTATCCTTTTTTTGGCTTCTTGATATTTTTTTACTTTTTCTTGTTTATTTTTCTCCATTTTATTAATCTTTTCGTTGCATAAGTTTAATTAATGACTTTTTTCACCAATTGTTAGTTAAATTTCTAGTAAAAATAATTAAAATAGCATTATTAATAACTTTTTAAGCGCCTATAGCTCAGCGGAATAGAGTGTTTGACTTCGGATCAAAAGGTCGTGGGTTCGAATCCTACTAGGCGTGCCATAAAATATCATAGTAGACAGTAAAACAATAATAAATGACAAGTAAATTAGTTTTTTTCATTACTGTAGTCAAAGCGACTAATGAAGTTATTATCCAAGAAGGAAATTTAGTCAATATTCGAATACCAAAGCACTGACAAAAACCTGATTCTAATGTCAATAATCCTGCTTTGTGAGTTTGTCATTTAATGAGTAATTCAACTGGGATAAGTCTAGTTAGTTTTTATCCTAGTGAACTTGTTGTTAGAAAACGGGGAATCATTTATCGAGGAAAATTGGATCCTAGTGGTTCTAATGAGAAAGAAGAATTTTATCGTTGCGAGTTGATAGAAGAATTTCAAGAAGGAACAAACTGAGTTGCAATAATTTTGTTGATCATTATTTTTTCAATGGCAGGGTTTGTTGCTTTTCAATTTTTCAGATAAATAATGAAACTTATTGTGGGATTAGGCAATCCTAGCAAAGAATATGCATTGACTAGACATAATTTGGGATTTTTGGTTATTGACCAACTGGTCGACAAGTTAGGGATTGGATTAAGCAAGCAAAAATTTAACGGTTTATATTATCAGACTAAAGAATGTATGTTCCTTAAACCACAAACCTATATGAATAATTCTGGTGAATGCATTTCCGCATTTATGAATTATTGACAAATTCCTCAAGAAGATTTATTAGTGATTTATGATGATATTTCATTGCTATTAGGGAAGTTTCGTTATCGATTACAAGGTTCTGATGGTGGTCATAATGGAGTGAAAAATATTATTGAAAGATTAGGTACGAGTAAATTTAAACGTTTGCGAGTAGGAATTGGCTATGACAGCGGTTTCCTTATTAAAGATTGGGTCTTGGGAAATTTTTCTCAAACAGAAAAGGAAGAAATAAATAAAATATTTCCTATTTTGCTTGATGGCTTACAGGAATGATTGGATGGAATCAGTTTTGAAAAAGTTATGAATAAATATAATTCTAAATCTAAATAGAAAAAAAGACAGTGATGGATGTTTTTTGCTAAAATTATAAATTATAATAACTAGTTTTCCTATGGAGAAACTAAGAAAAATAACCTTTTTAGGTTAACTTTATTGTAAAATGTTTTATATAATAGCCATTAAAAATAATTGCCTATGGAGAGAACAAAAACGAAAAGAACTAGTAATTCTATATACTAAATGATTACTGCGTATTACCAGTCTTCTTAAAAATAAGTTTAGTAGTAATCATTCAGAGTTCGCTGGTTAAAGAACAAAAATAAAAATCAAAAACAAGTAATTTTAAAATTATGACAAATTATGATTTACCAAAAACATATACTGTTTCTTATTTTGATTATGAAAAAGGTCAGAATATTGAATTAACTCTAGAACAATTAGAGGCAATAATTAATCCGAGTGAATTCAAGATAGTTAATAAGAATGAAAGTTATCAAAGTTGAAAAGTTAATACTGATAATCCTGGTTATGGACCAGTTATAG
>Ga0335075_10003797_pt1 | contig 23765 bp, 18 predicted proteins | sample Lox_Sample_24_FD_206723 | JGI IMG/M metagenome (GOLD analysis project Ga0335075, IMG submission 206723) | Soil microbial communities from Loxahatchee National Wildlife Refuge, Florida, United States - Lox_Sample_2.4 | ecosystem: Environmental > Terrestrial > Soil > Wetlands | place: USA...
TGAACGGAGCGCCGTCCTTGACCGAACGCGTCGAGAAATCGTCATCATTAATGACAGCGCGCATAAATTCGTCGTTGACGCGCACGGAATTATTGGCGTTCTGAAAGAAGATCGACGTGAAGGCTTCCGAGTCCGGGCCCGATCCATCGTACCCGGCGCGCATCAGCGTCCAAGCCTTGGCTTCTTCTTTTGACTTGCACTCGATGAAGTCGACGATATCCGGATGATCGATGTTCAGGATGACCATCTTGGCCGCCCGGCGAGTCTTGCCGCCAGACTTGATCACACCGGCAAAGGCGTCAAATCCGCGCATAAAGCTTAACGGGCCGCTGGCCACGCCACCGCCAGACAAGTTTTCCGTTGATCCGCGAATGGTGGACAGGTTCGTTCCCGTGCCCGAACCCCACTTGAACAACATGCCTTCGGTCTTGGCCAGCGTCAGGATAGAGTCCAGCGAATCCTTCACGGAATTGATGAAGCAAGCCGAGCACTGCGGATTGCGATAGCCCGTAGCGGAAAATTCAACCGCGCAGGTATGCGGATTCCAGTGCCAGTTCTGCGCCTGAGAATCCGGTTCCAGCCGATCGCAGCCCACGTTAAACCATACGGGCGAGTTGAACGCGACCTTCTGATGCAACAGCATGTGGGCCAGCTCATCATGGAAAATGACGGCGTCTTCGGCGGTGCGGAAATAGCCGCCGGCGATGCCCCAATCGCGAATCGTCTCAGCCACGCGAGAAATCAGCTGACGCACGCCGGTTTCGCGCTGCGGGGTGTCGATCTGGCCGTGCAGGTACTTGCTGGCAACAATGTTGGTTGCGGTCATCGACCAGTCTGCCGGAACCTCCACATCTTTCTGCTCGAAAATGCTGTTCCCTTTCGAGTCCACGATGGAGGCGGTGCGGAATTCCCATTGAACTTCGTCGTTGGCGAAACATCTGGACGGCTGAAAAAACGCTTACATTGCAGGCCAGTCCCGGTTCCAGCTGCACTGGATCCACTTCTGGAAATCGGGGCGGTTTCAACAGCCTTGTTGGCTGCAACGGGCGTCTGCGTCTTGGTTGTTTCGGCCATGTTGGCATCTCCTGGTTCTGAATTCTGTGCTGGTTTCGGCCTCTCCGGAATAGGATGCCGAACCCGCGTTTTTATCTCAAGCCTGCGTCTGGCTCCGCTGTTCAAGTGTTACGGGATAATTCCTGACCCTTACGGCGTGCATTCCGGAAAGACAAATTTCTGCATACTAGATCCCAAATCGAAGTTCCAGATTGATCCATTTTTGGGGTTCAGTGGCTTCATGCGGTCGTTGATTCCACGAAAAGCCCGTAGAGGGAAAGTACCGCTGTCAGTAGCGTCTGTCAAGCCAATACCGCTACTAATTGTGTTACCTTTGCAATTCGTTGCAAGATTGGCACTTGGGGGCCCCGACTTTCGGGCTTGCGAGCACGATTTCGATCAACATTCCAGCCGCTGACAATCAGGATTCACCAGACGGTTCAGTGTAGGATTCCCAGGCGACCCGGGCAAGGCGCAGGTTTGGTGCAGATTTGAGAATCGGTTGTGGAAGCGTGGATAAATGGGGACGGAATTACGCTGGGAAGCGAGGTTTGCTTCAGATGACGGGCTTCAGTTTTTGGTTCAACTGACGAGTCGCCTCGCCAGGTTCAGAATGCCGGATCGAAGCATAGAAATAGCTAATTGGCGCGGCCGACGGGCTTTTTCTGCCTGGGCTTGACGCTTTTTTCGGGCGCGACTTCCAATCCGTGAGAGCTCTGAAGCTCCATCCAGTGATCCAGCAACGATCGCTTGAAGCGCCAGCGATTGCCCAGCTTAAACGCCGGGATCAGGCTTTCCGAGGCGTACTTGTAGAGGCTGTCGGAGCTGATGCCGAGATAATCCGAAGCTTGGCGTATGTCCATGACCTCGCGCGCCTCCCAGGCCGGCGGGTTGGCCTGCGAAAGGGTGAGTGTGGTCCGGCGCTGGTTGACGCGGGGACCATTTTCCGGCACTCGTGAAGGACCGGAAGCTGAAATTTTCTTGCGAACGGAACCTGCCATTTGCTCTCCGAAATCCTATGAGTCCGCCAGCCGCGAGGCCTGCACGGGACTTTGGTTATAGACCGTTTTTTCACGGAATTCAACCCATTTCTTCGGGTCTTGGCCGACGAAACAGCAATGAAATATCCCTCGAGCCAACCACGGCTTGCGAAAATACAACCGGATGGGGCAACTTCAGAATTCACCGCTGCTTATTGGGTTGTGGCAGCGCTGATTCCCCGGCTTTTCGGAAGTTTCCTGTCGCGCACGAGCGCCTTGTGGGGCTGGAAAACAAAAAATGGCCAACCCATTCCAGGCTGGCCATCTCTTCTCGAACGTCACTGAAGTTGAACTACTTCTTGATAACCGCCTGCAAGTCCGTCGCCAGCGCCAGCAGATCATCGCCCACGGTGCGATTTTTGGCGATCGCATCGGCCAGAGGAATATCGGTGATCTGGGTACCGCGCAGCACGACCAAGCGGCCAAATTTTCCTTTATGCACCAAGTCGATCGCAGCCGAACCGTAGCGGGTGGCGAGCATACGATCGAACGCCGTCGGGGTCCCCCCACGTTGCGTATGGCCCAGGTTGACGGCGCGAGTTTCAAAGCCGGTACGCTTCTCAATCTCATCCGCAACGAATTGACCGATGCCGAGCAGACGAGCATGCCCGAATTCGTCCGTCACGGTGCCATGCGTTGCCAATGCGCCTGTAGCCGGCATCTTGGCGCCTTCCGCAACTACAATAATGCTGAAGAACTTTCCGCGCGCTCGACGCTCTTTGATCACCGCGATCACCGCATCCAGATCGATCGGCTTTTCGGGCACCAGAATGGCGTCTGCCCCGCCGGCGATTCCGCTATATAGCGCGATCCAGCCTGCATCGCGGCCCATCACTTCGCAAACGATGACGCGGCTATGGGCTTCCGCAGTCGAGTGGAGCCGGTCGACGGCTTCGGTTGCAATACTGACTGCGGTATCGAAACCGAAACAGACATCTGTGCCGCTCAGGTCGTTGTCAATGGTCTTGGGCACGCCGACGCAGGGAACACCCTTCTCAATCAGCGCATTGGCGACACCTTGAGTATCGTCTCCGCCAATCGTGATCAGCGCGTCCAACTTGTTGCGTTGAATGGTGGCAATACATTGCTCAATACCACCCGGCTTCTTCCGGACGTTGGTGCGGGAAGTACGCAGGATGGTTCCACCCAGCTGCAGGATTCCGGAAACGCTCTCAATCGTCAAAGGCGTCGTCTTGTCTTCCAGAACGCCTCGCCAGCCTTCCATGAAGCCGATAAACTCGTCGCCGTAATGAAAAATGCCTTTGCGCACGGCTGCGCGAATCACAGCGTTCAGGCCGGGACAGTCCCCGCCACCCGTCAGAATTCCAACCCGCATGATGCTTTCTCCTTGAACAGATTTCAATGGTTAAGTGATATGTATCTCTAAATTGTACGTTGGAGAGGGCGGCCAGGAATGTGAGGCAGCTCACCTGGAGCCGTTGACTTTGTCGTTACGGGCGTAACGACACGTCTTCCTGATAAAAGCGATCAATCTCCGCCGCGTACCGCCGCACCACCACGGGGCGCTTTAGCTTCATGCTTGGGGTCATCTCGCCGGAATCGATTGTCCACTCGTCGGGCACAACATGGATGCGTTTCATCGTCTCGAAGCTTGCCAGAGATGCGTTCACCCGATCAACCACGTGCTGGTAGAGCGCCAGTACCTCAGGATGTGCAACCAACTGCTGGCGAGGTTCGACGGCGATTCCCTTCTCCCTCGCCCACGCCTCGAGCACAGGAAAATTAGGAGAAATAATGACAGAAGCGAATTTCCTTTTGTCACCGACGACTGCGGCATTGCCGATCAGTGCATCCGCCTTTAACTGATTTTCAAGCGGCTGCGGCGCAATCAACTTACCGCCGGAAGTCTTCAGTAGATCCTTTTTCCGATCGGTAATGTAAAGAAAACCGTCGTCGTCGAAGCGCGTCACGTCCCCAGTCAAAAACCATCCATCCGCATCGAAGCATTCGGCGGTCGCCTCCGGGTTGTTCCAATAGCCCTGAAACACCGAGGGGCCTCGCAATAACAATTCACCATCCGCGGCCAGCTTCGCCTGAACATTCGGCAGCAGCTTTCCCACGCTCCCCATGCGACAGGGCAAATGCGTGTTGAGCGCGACCACAGGAGAGGTTTCGGTGAGCCCGTAGCCCTCCTGGATGCGAATGCCGGCGTCCAGAAACCAGCCGGCGGTTTCGAGGCCGAGCGGGGCTCCTCCAGAAATAAATGTGCCGACGCGCCCTCCAAAGCCCTGCTGGATCTTGCGGAAGACAAGTCGATTCGCCAGTTTCCAGGACGCTTTTCGCGGCGTCTCTCCGGCCAGCAGCACAGTTCGGTTCTTTCCTCCGCGCCGCAATGACCAATGCAGAATGGTCGAGGTCGCACGCGAACCCTCAGCGCGGCGCATCACCTCCTGGCGAACTTTTTCGTAGACCCGCGGCACGCCGACAAAAATCGTCGGCCGAACTTCTCCCATTGCTTCCTTCAACAAATCAAATGGTGAGCAATATGCGATGGTCGCGCCATGGCAGAGCAGCGCATAATCGACATGCCTCGCGGTGATGTGTGACAGCGGGAGATACGAAATGCAAAGATCCTGCCGCCCCCATTGGAACGCCGCAGTCGAGAAATTCAGGTTCGACGCAATGTTGCCATGGGTGAGCATCACCCCTTTCGCCTCCCCGGTCGTGCCGGAGGTATACATGATGGTCGCCAGGTCATCCGGTTGAACATCGTAGGCGCGTCGGTCGAAATTGCTGTCACGCTCGAAATTTCCGATTGTAGCCTTCGGGTCAGGCATGAAGTCGCCAAACCAGACGGCTTGTGTCACGTCTGGAGCGCGTTCCATGATGACGATGCGTTCAATTTGCGTCATATGCCGGAGCGCGGCAACTTTCTCGTACTGCTGGGCGGTTGACACTACGACGATGCGCGCTCCGGAGTCGGCCAAAATCGCGGCCACCTGCTGTGCAGTCAAACTGGGGTAGAGCGGCACATCCACCGCACCCAGCGCCAGCACAGCAAAGTCGGTGACGGCCCATTCCCAACGATTTTCCGCAAGCAGTGCAACCCGGTCACCCTTTATGATTCCCCATCCTGCCAGCGCGCCAGCAAATGCAAACACTCTCTCATACAGCTGACGCCCGGTGATTGCCTGCCATTTTCCGGTAGCGTCCCGCCACTGCATCACCCGCTCGTCCCCGGCGCTGCAGGCACGAAAAAAAACATCGTTCAGTGTCTTCAGATCGAATATCATTCAAGCCTTCTCGTGCCATTAAAAACATCCGAATTTGCTTCCGCAACACCGCGAGCAACCCTCGTTATATCAGACTCACGCACCGATCTGATAGGTAGCACGAGCGGCAAGTGATTCACTACCAACGCTGGGCGGGCAAATACAAGAAGTCAACGGCGCGTTCTCGGGCGCGATCCTTTCTCGTTAACGCCAGGAAAACGATTGCATATTTATGCACAAGTTTGTATTGTTATACACTGAGAGAAGCCGCGCTTTGCGTGGATCTGACCATGAAGAACGACCGTCACAATGCGATTCGTCAGCTACTGAGCGAGGGCCCTGTCGTCAGTCAGGACCAACTGCGCCGCAAGCTGATGCGGCGGGGATTTGACGTGACTCAGGCTACGCTCTCACGCGACATTCACGACTTGCGTCTATATAAAGGACCGAATGGCTACGCTGTGCCGAACGGAGCCTCGGGAAGTGACGATCTGCCTTCGCTGGACGACGTGTTTGCAAACTTTGGGCTCGCCGTCCGGCAGGCAACCAATCAACTGGTACTTCGCACGACGACCGGCAGCGCTCAACCGGTCGCCGCTGCGCTCGATCATGAGCGCATTCCGGAGGTGTTGGGCACCATCGCCGGAGATGACACGGTTCTGATCATTTGCCAGGACCAGAAACACGCCAGCAGCTTGCGCCATCGCCTGGAGAATTTACTCGAAGCATGACTTCCCCTCAACACCAAACCGCGGTATTCGGCGTCAGTGGCTATGCCGGCGCAGAGCTGGCACGCCTGCTGCTGCATCATCCGCGTCTGCGCGGGCACGCACCATTATTTTTCGGACGCCCGGAAGAAGAGAAGGGTGCGCGCGTCGCATTAACAGATCTGCATCCGCAACTCGCGGACAACAACGGGGCGCGCAACGTGACCGTGAATCCGTTTCATTGGGATGCACTCGGCAAACAGAAAATCGACGTGGTGTTCCTGGCAACACCGCATGAGCAATCGCGGGCCTGGGTGCCGAAGCTGTTAGAACACGGTGTGCGCGTCATCGATTTGAGCGGAGCGTGGCGACTGGACGAGGAAACGAATCGAGCGATTTACAAGCTTGAGGATCACGATCCCGCTGCGGCAGAGTCTATCCAGCAAGGGGCCGTGTACGGTTTGCCGGAACTGCATCGTCACGAAATTGCGAAGGCGAAGCTGGTGGCCAATCCGGGATGTTATGCGACCTCCGTCATCCTCGCGCTGGCTCCGCTAGTGCGTGAAAAGCGGATCGACCTGGATCGCGGAATTGTGTGTGATTCAAAGTCGGGTGTATCCGGAGCAGGAAAGACACCGACGGCAAAAACGCATTTTATGCACGCGGCGGACAATCTCTCGGCATACTCCGTCTTCAACCATCGGCATATCGGAGAGCTATTGGAGCAGCTCGGATTGAAAGCGCAGGACATTATTTTTACTCCTCACCTGCTGCCCATTCCACGGGGAATTTTTTCAACGGTTTATCTGAACTTGAAGAAGCAGTCGACACCGGAAGAGATCGACACGTGTTTTCGAAGCTTTTACGCCGACTCTCCAATGGTGCGGTGGCATGGCACGCGCTTGCCGGAGATTCAATTTTCGGTGCGAACCAGCTACTGCGATCTGGGATTTGCCCTGGCAAGCGACGGCAAACGACTCATCGTCGTCGCATGTTTAGACAATCTGCTGAAAGGCGCGGCAAGCCAGGCGGTGCAGAACATGAATCTGCTGTTCGGTTGGCCGGAGCAGGAGGGGCTGGCATGAAATTTGTGATCAAACTCGGAGGAGCGTCGCTGGAAAATCCATCCACGCTGCGCGGCAGTACGCAGGCGATTGTCGACCTGGTGCGCGATGGTCATCAGGTGGCCGTGGTTCATGGTGGCGGAGCGGCTCTGACGCGCACGCTGGCACAGCTTGGTAAGCAGAGTGAATTTATCGCGGGTCTGCGCATCACGGATGCAGAAACGCGGGATGCCGCCTTGATGGTGCTCGCCGGCCGCGTCAACAAACAACTAGTAGCGGCGATCGGCAAACACGGCCAGGCTGCGGTTGGCCTTTCGGGTGGCGATGGATTAGTGTTTCGCGCGCGAAAAAAGCGCACTGCGCCCGATCTTGGCTATGTTGGAGAAATTGCGTCGTCGGATCCGCGTTGGCTGCTGGCGATCTGGCAGATGGGCGCCATCCCGGTTCTCTCCAGCGTGGCGCTCGGCTTCGACGGAGAATACTACAACGTCAACGCGGACGAGATGGCAGCGGCTTGCGCAATGACCTGCCATGCCGACGTGCTTGTATTTTTGACCGACGTTCCTGGAGTGCGCGGGGCTGATGGCGAAGTGATGCGTTGGCTTACGTTGAAACAGATTCCAGAGCTGACCCGCACGGCCGTTGTCAGCGGCGGCATGCTGCCGAAGCTGGGTGCATGCCGCGAGGCGTTGCTGGGTGGCGTGCAGCGGGTACGCATTTTTCCGGCCGACGCGGCAGCGTTGTTGCCCGATATTTGCTCGGCACGAACCCCACAAGGCACGGAGGTAATGGTGGCATGAAACTGAACGACATTCGCACGGCGGAAGCGAAATTACTAGTCAAAACATACGATCGCACCCCGATCAGTTTTGTTGGCGGTGAAGGCGTTCACCTTCTGGATGAGAACGGTGTCCGCTACCTTGATCTGCTCAGCGGAATCGGTGTCTGCGCGCTGGGCTATGGTCATCCAGCGATTCTTGCCGCGATCGACCAGCAGAGCCGAAAGCTGATGCATACGTCCAATCTCTTTTATCACCCCGGCCAGGCAGAGCTTGCTCTGCGTCTGACGGAGATGACAGGACTGGATCGAGTCTTCTTCTGCAATAGCGGCACTGAGGCGTGGGAGGCTGCGTTGAAGTTGGCGCGCGCCTACGCAACTTTGCGGCGGTCGGAAGGCTTTCCTCTGGGAACGAAAATTCTCGCGCTGGAACATAGCTTTCATGGCCGCACCATGGGCTCCGTTTCAACCACGCATAAGCAGAACTACCGCAAGCCCTTTGAACCATTATTGGCTGGCGTTGAGTTTGTGCGCTTCGACGACGTTGCCGATTTGGAAGCAAAATTCTCCGACGAAGTTTGTGCGGTTTGTCTGGAACCGGTGCAAGGAGAAGGCGGCATCCGCCCCGTCTCGAAAGAGTTTTTCGCAGCAGCGCGTCGTCTCACTCAGCGAACCGGCGCGCTGTTGCTTGCGGATGAAATCCAAAGCGGACTTGGCCGCACGGGTGAGTGGTGCGCGTATCAGCATTACGGCATCCTACCGGATGTGACCACATTGGCGAAGCCGCTCGGCTGCGGAATCCCGATTGGCGCGATGCTGTGCACGGAAGAAGCTGCGCGTGCGTTCTCCCCGGGCATGCACGGCACTACATTTGGAGGCGGCCCGCTCGCTTGCGCGGTGGCGATCGCAGTTGTCGACACGATGCGTCGCGACAACCTTCTGGATCACATCCGCAAGACGGGAAAATATTTCTTCGAACAATTGCAATCGCTTGCCAAGCGTCATTCCGCCGTTGTGGAGATACGCGGCAAGGGCCTGATGCTGGGGGTGGAATTATCAAATCCCGACTTGACGAAGTACGTCGTCGCGCAAATGATGGAGCGCCACATCATCATCAATCGAACCAGCGAGACAGTATTGCGGTTCCTACCGCCATTTATCGTCGAGCCCAAACATATTGACCAGGCAGTACAAGCACTGGATGAGATTTTGTCCAGCGCATCCGCTGCGAATCTTACAGCCGCAGCGCAAGGAGCCCACGCATGACCCCAAAGACTTACGCAATGAAGTCGACTGCACTCGCGCAGGACGATCCTATTTCCCTTTCCACTGCCAAGCGCTTGAACACGCTGGCGGGACGCGACCTTTGCTCGATCCGCGACTTGAGCGCGGCAGAGGTGCGACTGATTCTCGACACTGCCCACGCCGTGAAAGCGCAGCCAGAACTCTATCGCCAATCGCTCGCGGCCAAGCAGTTGGTGATGTTCTTCGAGAAGGATTCGCTTCGCACCCGGATGACATTTGAAACCGGCATCAACACGCTCGGCGGCTCCGCGATTTTCATCGATCAGAAAGGTTCGCGGCTGGGCGAGCGCGAAACGCTGGCCGACGTGGCTCACAATCTGGAGCGCTGGATTGATGTGATCGTCTTGCGCACCTTCAGCCACGACACGATCACCGAAATGGCGCGGTTTGCGCGCGTCCCGGTAGTGAATGCCCTGAGCGATATTGAACATCCTTGCCAGGCGCTTGCCGACATATTCACGCTGGAAGAACGCTTCGGCGATCTTCGCGGTCTGCGGCTAGCCTATATCGGCGACGGCAACAACGTTGCGAACTCACTGCTGCTGACGTCCGTGCTAACGGGAGTAAACATTACGTTAGCCTCGCCCAGAGGCTATGAGCCGAAGCCGGAATTTCTCGCAGCGGCTGAGACGCTGGCTGCAAATGATGGAGACGTTCCCGCAGGTACCGTCACTTGCGTCAATGATCCCAGCGAAGCTGTCTCTGGCGCGAATGCCGTCTACACCGATCAGTGGGCGAGCATGGGACAAGAAAGCGAAGCGGAACTGCGCCAGCAAATCTTCGCCTCCTACCAGGTCAATAGCCAGATGATGTCCCTGACGGCACCGCACGCTGTGTTCATGCATTGTCTGCCGGCGCGCCGCGGCAACGAAGTCACTGACGAGGTGATGGATAGCGCGCAGTCCATTGTTTTCGACCAGGCCGAGAATCGGATGCATGTACAGAAAGCCATCCTTCTCCTCCTGCTGGACGCCGCACCGCTATCCGACCTGACAGGCTCGCATCTTGAAGGCGTGCGGCCATTCACTCGCGTCCCGCGGAAGCGTTTGACTCAATCGTCCTACTAACAAGATTTGAAAAAGGAGCTTCACATGGCAAAGAAAGTTGTATTGGCATATTCCGGCGGCCTCGATACATCCATCATTATTCCCTGGCTGAATGAGAACTATGGCATGGACGTGATCGCGATGATCGCCGATGTTGGACAGGGCGAAGATCTGGACGCGGTGAAGGCGAAGGCCTATGCAACCGGTGCCAAAAAGGCTGTTGTGCTGGATCTGCGCGAAGAATTCTTGACCGATTACGTATTCCCAACGGTACGCGCAGGTGCGGTGTATGAGGATAAATATCTTCTCGGCACTTCTATGGCCCGCCCCGTCATCGCCAAACATCAGGTCGAACTAGCGCTGGCCGAGGGTGCGGAAGCACTTTCGCATGGCTCAACTGGAAAAGGCAACGATCAGGTGCGATTTGAGCATGCCTACCAGGCCCTTGCGCCAGAGCTGAAAATCATCGCACCCTGGCGTGAGTGGGATTTGAAGTCGCGCGAAGATTGTCTGGATTACGCGGAAGCGCATGGCATTCACGTCGAGCAGAGCCGCACAAAGATTCATTCCCGCGATCGTAATTTGTGGCACATCAGCCATGAAGGCGGCGAGTTGGAAGACGCGGGCAACGCGCCATTGGAGAGCACCTGGGTGTGGACTCGTTCGCCGCAGGATGCGCCCGATCGCACCGAAACTGTGGAGATTGGGTTCGAGCAGGGCACTCCTGTCTCGGTAAATGGAATGCGTCTTGAGCCCGTGCAACTGCTGGAGTTGCTGAATGAAATTGCGGCGCGCAATGCGGTCGGTCGCATCGACCTGGTTGAAAACCGTTTTGTCGGCATCAAGAGCCGCGGTATCTATGAAACCCCCGGCGGCACGCTGTTGATGGCTGCGCATCGAGAACTGGAAGCGATGACGCTCGAGCGCGAAGTAAAGCACTATAAACAGCAGATCGCGTTGAAGTATGCCGAACTGGTCTATTTCGGGCTGTGGTTTACTCCGCTGCGCGAAGCCCTGGATGGATTCGTCAATACCACACAGAAAAGCGTGACCGGCACGGTGAAACTGGCACTCTATAAAGGCAATGTCAGCATTGCGGGTCGCGTCAGCGAGTTTGCACTTTACTCGCCGGAACTGTCGTCGTTCACCATGGGCGATAGCTATGACCAAAAAGACGCTGCCGGTTTCATCCGCATTCTCGGCTTGCCGGCGCGCACCCTCACGCACCTGAAGAAGCACCTGGAGACTGTTCGGTGAAAATGTGGTCGGGCAGATTTCGTGAGCCATTGGACGCAACGTTCGATGGCTGGCAGCGCTCGTTTCGCTTCGACTGGCGGCTAATTCCCTATGAAGTGGTCGCCAGCAAGGCGCACGCGCACGCCTTGGCGGAACTACGCGTGTTATCGGAAGATGAGTTGCACTCGCTTCGCGAAGGCCTCGACGGTATTCTGGCAGACTTTGAATCCGGCGGTTCCGCTCGTGAGAAACATCCGGACGCCGAAGATGTACACCATTTTGTCGAGCTGGAATTGAAATTGCGTATTGGAAATACCGCGCTGAAGCTGCACACAGGCCGCAGCCGAAATGAACAGATTGCCACCGATCTGCGGTTATATGTGCGCGACTCAATTGCAACGCTGCAGACCGACCTGCATTTCTGGATCCGTGCATTGCTGACACAGGCAAAATCCTCGGGCGACGCGGCGATGCCCGCCTACACACACATGCAGCGCGCCGAACCCGTGCTGGTCGCGCACTGGTTGTTGGCATATGTGTCCATGCTGCAACGCGATCATTCGCGCCTGGAGGATTGTTCGAAACGATTGAATCTTTGTCCGCTCGGTTCCGGCGCAGTTGCCGGAGCAACGTTGCCGCTGAACCGCGCCATGATTGCACACGAACTCGGCTTTGACGCGCCGACAGCAAATAGTATGGATGCGACCAGCGATCGCGACTTTGTCCTGGAATATTTGCAGACGCTGGCGCAGATTGCATTGCATGTCAGCCGCTTCGCGGAAGAGATCACTCTCTATGCGACGACAGAGTTTGGCTTTGTGGATTTGCCGGAGGCATTTTCGACGGGTTCGAGCGCCATGCCGCAAAAGAAAAATCCTGACCTGACGGAGCTGGCACGGGCCAAGTCCGGCCGCATCGTTGCTGCCTCTCACACCGTGGAGTTGCAATTGAAGGGACTGCCGCTGGCCTACAACAAGGACATGCAGGAAACGCAGGAAGCAATTTTTGCAGCCACCGAAGAATCGCATGCCATGCTGTCCTTGCTGGGCCGTTTTACTGCTGCGCTGCAATTCCGCGCAGACAGAATGCTGGACGCCTCTACCCATGGCTTTCTGAACGCAATGGCTGCGGCAACCTACTTGGTTCACAAAGGCATACCTTTTCGTACCGCGCATGAAATCATCGGCAATGCGGTGCGTCATTGCCTGGGCAAAGGCTGCGAACTGAACGGGCTGACGCTCCAGGAACTGCGAGAGTTTAGCCCTGTGTTTGAGCAGGACTTTTTCGCGGCTATCACCCTGGAAGCGACGCTCGATTGCCACGACGTGAACGGCGGAACCGCTCGCTCTCGCGTCCACGAGGCATTAGCGCTCGCCGAACTCGGCGCATCGCAGTGGACGAAATCCGAAATATCTTCTCGTGCGTCCAATGATTCTGCGGATGACTCAGGCAATGAAGCGACTGTCGCATCGCGGGGAGGAAAACATGCGGGCTCGTAAAGCGCGTTTGCCGGATGCAGACGCGATTCACGGCCTGATTCGCAGCCTATCCTACGATGGCACGCTATTGCCGCGCAGCCCGGCGGAAATCTATGAGAACATTCGCGACTTCACCGTGGTGGAGACCGACGATGGCGAGTTCGTCGGCTGCGGCGCGCTGCATCTTTATGGACCCCATCTGGCCGAAATTCGCTCGATTGCGGTCGGCGAGAAGGCCAAAGGCCAGGGAGCCGGCGGCTATCTGGTCGAAGCGCTGATTGAAGAAGCGGAAAGTCATAGCGTTCCGTGCGTTTGCCTGTTTACCCGCATTCCCGGATTTTTTCAGCGCTTCGGATTTGTAGCGGTCGATCGCACTGCATTGCCGGATAAAATTTACAAGGACTGTTCGAACTGCCCGCGGCTGAACGCGTGCGATGAATTTGCCATGGCCCGCGGCACGCTGCCGGACACAGCGGTTCTTGGTCCGGTACGCATCAAAGAACACCTGGTTCCGTTACAGGTATAGAGTGGCCGTCCGAGGCAATTTACCAGGCATGATAGAAACCGTTTCGCTCGGCGAGTTCTACTTCCACTCCGAACAGTTGCTGCAGGCTGTCAACGGTCAGCATCTCCGCCTTGGCTCCGTCGCCGACGATGCGTCCCGCTCGCATCATCACGACTCGGTCGATTTCGGGCAAAATGTCGGAGAGATGATGGGTGATCAGCAAGATTCCAGTTCCCTGCTGCGCCAAGCGTCGCATGGTATGCCGCAGTTCCCATTGGGCGGCGAGATCCAGCCCATTGCTGGGCTCGTCCAGCAGAAGAATTTGTGGCCGATGTACGATGGCTCGCCCGATCAGAATTCTCTTTGTCTCTCCCACCGACATTTGCCCCACCGGCTTGTCGCGAAGATGTTCAACCTCCAGCAGCTGAAGAATTTCATCGGCCCGCTGCCACATGGCTTCAGTTACGTGGAAGTGCGGCCACAAAGTAGAACTCGAAAAAAATCCCGACACCACCGCGTCGCGACCCGTTGTATGCGGCGTGCGCTCGCCAGGCAGCTCGGTCGCAACGGCGCCAAGGTGTCGACGCAGTTCGGTCAGGTCCCAGCGTTCTCGACCAAAAATTCGCAGGAACGAGTCTTCACGCACCAGCGGATAGCGCTGGCAGGTAAGAGTCTGGATCAACGTGGTTTTTCCGCAGCCATTCGGGCCCAAAATCGCAATGTGTTCCTGCTGCCCAACCCGCAGAGAAATGTCGTGCAGCACAACGACGTCCCCGCGGGCCACGGAAATATTTTTCATCTCAATAAATAACGGGGAATCCAATTCCGCTTCCATTGATAAAAGGATAATGGCAATGTCGCACGAAGCCTTCGCACCTCCCTCTTTCTCCTTCGCACACACCCCAGCAGGCTTTCGTTTTGGCGCGGTGCGGGCAGGCATCAAGCCAAGCGGCAAGCCGGATTTCGCATGCATTTCGGCAGCGGAAGGCACAACGGCTGCGGCCGTCTTCACCAGCAATCGCATGGTGGCCGCGCCGGTTCTGGTCGGCCGAGATCACTTGCGCCGATCCGGTGGCCGTGCCCGTTTCGTCGCAGTCAATGCGGGCAACGCGAACTGCGCCACCGGCGAACAAGGCATCGATGCCTGCCTCACCGTGTGCAAAGCTGCCGCAAAGGAATTTTGCTGCGCAACCGAAGAGGTAATCCCATCATCCACGGGAATCATTGGCGTACCGCTGCCCGCAGAAAAACTGGTCGCCGCACTTCCTACGATCGCGACGCAGCTTGGCGAAAGCTCCGCTCATGTCCAGCAATTTGCGGAGGCAATTCTAACTACCGATACGCGAGCGAAAATTGCCAGCCTTCAAATCGACATTAACGGCAAGCAAGTCCATTTATTTGGAGTTGCCAAGGGAGCCGGCATGATCGCTCCGCAACTGGTACCCCATGCAACCATGCTGGTGTACATCTTCACCGATGCGAAGCTGGAAGCCACTGACCTGCAGAAATTTCTGGATGAGGCCATCGAGCCGACATTCAACTGCATCTCGATCGATGGCGACATGTCAACCAACGACACGGTGCTGCTCTTGGCCAGCGGGGCCAGCGGCGTCACTGTTGCGCATTCGTCCCAAGAGCAAACCTCCAACGCATTCTCGAAGGCACTGTGGAAGGTTTGCGGATCTCTGGCGCGACAAGTGATCGAAGATGGTGAAGGCGCTGGCCATGTGATTGAACTGGCGATTGAAGGCGCATCTTCTGCTGAGGACGCAAAGCGGGTCGCGCGCAGCATTGCAAATTCTCCGCTGGTGAAAACCGCGTTCGCCGGCTGCGATCCAAATTGGGGGCGAATTTTGGCTGCCGCAGGCTATTCTGGCGCACCGATATATCCCGATCGCGCGTCGGTCTGGATCGGATATCTGCCGGTTTGCCGCAATGGACGCGCCGCGCAGGACTTCGACAAGAATAAGGTTCACGAAGCCATGCTGCAACGAACGGTACACGTTCGTGTTGATCTTGGGATGGGACATGCAACCTGTGAATTCCTGACCTGCGATCTGACCGCGGAATATGTTCGTATCAATGCGGAATACTCCACCTGATGTCCGTGGCGGAGAGTTTTGGCAAGCTGCCGCGCACAAACGGCGAAGCTCTTCGGGAAAAAGAACTCGGCGTAATAATCAACAGCCGTTGAAATTCAAATGGCCACGCGATTGGTGCAAACAGGTTGAAGCCCAGAAAAATAGCTGGGTTTCGTGCACCGGGGACCTGTTATTCACAGGCTATTGCACAACAAAGTGGAAATCGTTAAGTGGAGAAATCTCAACAGCGATGCCACCACTTGCCCGCGCTCTGCAGAAAATTCCTGGCAATCGCTGAGCTACACTAACGGTATTGAGGATGCCTGAAGTATGGCGACTAAAGTGAGACAACTGATCGCAGAGGTGACAACGAACTCAAGTCACCCCAACCCGCTGATCAGCCATGACAAGTTGCGGCAGCTCTACAGCACGATGCTGAAGTGTCGGCTGCTACACGAGCGTGCCCGAATGCTAAGAAAACAGGCAGCCCCTGAGGGCGATCATTCCTCTTCCATAGGCCTGGAAGCCACTGTGGTAGGCGCTGCGATCGATCTGCGGTCAACAGACACTTTGGTGCCGTCACATCGCGATTTCATTTTGAGTTATCTCAAAGGCGTGCCTCTCACCGCCATCTTCAGCCAACTTTACGGGCGTAACACACGGTCGCATCATGGGCGCTCAGATGCCGACGACAGTGGTTACACGCCGTTAAACATTGCTGTTCCCGCCTCGACCGTCACCGCGCAACTGAAAGGCTGTACAAACATCGCACTTGCCAACCAGCGAGAGAAAAATGGGAATGTTGTGGTGGCCTTTTCTGACGAAGGCTCCATCTCGCTTGGTGAATGGCATCAGGCTCTGAATTCTGCCGGTCGATGTAACTTGTCTATTGTTTTTGTGACCCATCAGAGCGATCAATCGGCTGGATCGGTTCCGGCGAAACTTAAGAGCTCGGGAGACGAAATCAGTTCCAAAGCAGTCGACTTTGGATTCCCGTGGATTGCGGTCGACGCCAACGATGCGGTCGCCGTGTATCGTGTCGCACAGGAAGCCATTGAGCGCGCTCGTTGCGGCGGAGGTCCAACGCTGATCGAAGCACAGACCTTACCTGGATATGGACTCATTGAGATGAAGCGCGCGCACTATCGAACGACGGATAAAGTTGAGGAATGGGAATCCGGCGATCCGATTTCTTCCATGGAGCGCTACCTGACAGGCAAGGGCCTTTTCTCCCAGGGTTTGAAGGGGAAAATCGTCGCTGCGTTTCAACGGGAACTCGACGACGCCGTTGATGCCGCTGAGAGTGACAGTTGTGGAGTCAGCGCTTGATTGCTTGCAGGCACACTGGGCAAAGTTGTCAGAAGGTTGCACAAGATGTTGCAATATTAGTGGGCTCGCTCCGGAGTTCGTTTGATAAATATTCAGCTGCTGCCGCTCCTTTTGGCGGCAAGTGGGTGTCTAACACAGTAGGATGGTTCGCTGCGCGCACGGACAACAGATTGGCGACCCGCTTCCTTTATCCCGCTAAGTAAGGATTGTTGCCCGATTGAAAGACAAGCAAGTTACACGCCGCGATTTGATACGCCGAGTCGGGGCAAGCGCCGCTGCTGGGCTGGCGATGGGTCTGCCGGGGATAGCGCAGACAGCGCCCCCCCAACAGCAGCCGGCCGCTCCCACTGAAGAGAAGGCACCAAAGCGGGAAAGTGAAGTTGCCAAGAAATATCCCCACCCTCCTGGGCAGTTCATCAATCGCCCCCTTACCCAGATTTCTACCGTCGTCGATGCCATGTTGGATGACATGGAGGGCCGCGGCGTAGCGTATTTCTACGACCAGGCACACCCGACGACCGGCCTGGTGCGCGACCACGCGCCTGCGGTTGGCCGATCTGAGAGCCGTGTCGCGAGCATAGCAGCCACGGGATTTGGCTTGAGCGCACTGTGTATAGCAGCGCATCGCAAGTACATGCCCCCATCCATTTGCGAGCAGCGAGTTGAGATGACGCTGGCGTTTCTGCTGGAGCAATGTCCTCAGGTACACGGTTTTCTGTATCACTTTTTGGACATTGAAAGTGGCGAGCGACTTTTCGGATCCGAGTTATCTTCGATCGACACCTCACTCTTGCTCTGCGGCATTCTGTTATGTCGCCAGTATTTCAGCGGCAATCTTCGCATCCATGCCCTGGCAACCACTCTGTACAATCGCGTCGATTGGCAATGGATGCTGAACGGCAGCGATACATTGTCCATGGGCTGGCTGCCGGAAACAGGATTCATCAAATATCGTTGGGACGTGTATGCGGAGATGTTGACGATGCTGCTGATGGCAATCGGCGCGTCGCGAAACGCCATTCCACCTACGGCGTGGAATGCGGTCGCTCGTCCCATTATTGAGTTCGGCGGAATCGAATTCATTAGCGGTATCGCTCCCCTGTTCATTCATCAATATGCGCACGCATGGTGCGACTTTCGACATCTGCGCGATTCGCACGCAAACTATTTCATCAACTCCGTCGCGGCAACGCGGGCTCATCAGCTTTTTTGTCTCACATTGGGACGACAGTTTCCCTGGATGGATCAGAACTTGTGGGGGATCACGGCCTCAGAGTCGCCAACAGGCTATCGCGTTTGGGGAGGACCGCCTGAGTTTGGCGGTATCGACGGAACCATCGTGCCTTGCGCAACGGCTGGTTCCCTGGTCTTCTTGCCTGCCGAGTGCTCCCATGTCCTGCTTTCAATTCGGGAAAAATACGGGGAAAAAGCATGGACCCGCTATGGGTTCATCGACGCGTTCCAACCGCAATCCAACTGGTACGCGGAAGATCAGCTTGGCATCAATTTGGGAATCAGCGTGTTAATGGCGGAGAATCTTCGCACCGGTTTCTGCTGGAATTACTTCATGCGGAACAATGAAATCACAAATGCCATGCAAATGGTCGGATTCCAACCCGATCCAGAAAACTCCGAAGCGTTTTAGACGGAGCTGCCGCATCGACTCTGAAAATCAGCGTCTAACTTTGTTCACCGATGAGCCATACCGCAGGCAAATTGTCCAGACTGTCTGCAACATTCAGCCGCATCACTCCATTCACAACCTCGGCATCGACAGTCGCTCCAGTCAGTACGTTCGCAAATTTTTTCGGTATCGCCGAACTCGATTTAATTCCCGAAATCTCGGCGAATGTTTGCTGAAAATTCTTTTTTATGTCTGCCAACGCCACGGGTTTGGGGAGTAAAGATGCAAACCACCTTGTTGCAATCGTCAGCAGAACCTTGCCATGGTACTCCCGAGCAAAGGCAATAATATGGTCAGAGGTTGGTCCTTCAATGTTCATCGCGTGGTAGCTGCCACGCAGGAGCAAGTCAGGTTCCTTTTCGCGTAAACGAAGCCCTTGCGCAACATAGAGCATCTTCACATCGCCGCTCCACCACGATTGGCAGATAGATGCGACTGCCTCCGATCGCTGCTCAGGTGAAAGCTGCGGGTCAAAAACATCCCTAGTCAATACGCGCAGTCGCTGTCGGCGTGTCTCGAAATCCACCGGTCGCCGATTGTCTGGATCGACCAGACTCAGGTCCCACAATTCTCCGCCTTGGTAGGTGTCGATCACCCCGGGACTCATCAGCTTCAGTGCGATTTGAGATACCGACTCCCACGCCGCCAGCGTTGCGATCCGCTCCGCAAACGGAACAAATGAGGCGAGGAATTCTGTAGAAGACTTGCCGCATAAAGTTTGCTGGACAAATTTTTCGACAGCGGCGTCGTATTCATTCGATGGATTGACCCAACTGGTGTGAACTTTTGCTTCTCGCAGCGCTTTCCCCATGAAGGCCTGCATTCGGTTGACTGTGTCATCGTCAGGCGCTTTCTGCAACGGAGGCCACATTCCAAGCAGGGTCTGGTAATACAGGTATTCATCGCCGTGATCTGGAGCGGGGTGTCCATTCACCAGCGTCTTTGCGCCTTCATTTACATGAGACCATTGCAGCAACTTCGATTTCCACTCCTCGGGCAGTTCCGTCAAAACATGGATCCGCATGCGGGCGTCTTCGCCGCGTTTTGTATCGTGGGTAGAGGTCGTCAACATCGCATTCGGCCAGCGTTCCATGCGATGGATATTCGCGTCGTGAAATTCCTGCGGCGTCGTTGCTCTGCGACCCGTTCCGGTCCCCACCTCGTTCAGCGAAGCCAGCGGACTGTAGCGGTAAAACACCGTGTCTTCCATGCCCTTGGCCTGCACCGGGCTTGTGTACTGTTGAAACTTCATCGCAAAACGAAGCCGCTCCGCAAAATCTTCTTCCGATTCCTCCGGCTGTCTCACTGGGCAAATGTGACTTCGGATGAACTCGAAGATGGAGTAGTCGATGCTCGGGTTCCGGCGTCTCGCTTGTCCGATGGCTTCGTCGATAGCCATTTCGTCGGTGGTGCTAAAACCCTGCGCGGAAATATAGGTCCGATAGACCGGAAAGCAGGCGACAACTTCGCGCAATGCCTCCTGTAAACCGTCGAGTGTGAAGTCGCGACTGCGTCGATTTTCTTCAGAAAGAAGATTCAGCTCGTGTGCAAGCACATTTAATTCGCTCGCCATGGAAGAAGCCGTAATTAATTTCTTGGCGTTGTATACGGCGTCGCGATCGGGCTTTCTGCGTTCACGAAAGTGCAGATAGATTTGATCGATTTCGTGGAGATTGGGCTCATTAACCCACAAGCCGTTGAGCAGCGCGAGAAATTCATAGCCGGTGGAACCGTCCACAGGCCACTCCGGGCTCAACCATTCCTGTCGAGCCAGGATTTTCTCGACTATCAGATACATCGGTCGCGCAGAATTCGCAGTTGCTGCGCGTAGCTGCAATAAATACTGCTGCGGATCGAGCAGCCCGTCGATGTGGTCCAACCGAACTCCGTCGATCATGCCGCTCTCAGCCAGCTCAATTAACTTGGCGTGCGCTGCACGAAATAACGGTTCGTACTCCATGCGCAGGCCGATGAGATCGTTAATGTCGAAGAATCGACGGTAGTTGATTTCCTGCATCGCCGTGCGCCAATACGACAACCTATAGGGCTGCTGTTCCAGCAGTTCGTGCAGCAGATCGAACGATTCCGGCTGGCCCGGGACGCCATTGTACTCTGCAATCACCTCTTCCAGATGCTTGCGCAGAGCCGGACTCTGTTGCATCACCCGCGTCAGGCGCTGTGTGGCAACAGCAGTTTCGCGCTCTCGGTCAACGCGCGCCATCAAGCCGGCCTGTTGGTAGCCTGGAATATGGTCCAAATGAAATAAAATGCTTTCGAACTCCTGACGCGTTGCATCGTCAACGCCAGATGACTCCGCCACTTCGTGCCACCGGTGACGCAGCAACACTTTCATCTGGCGCGGATTCAGCGGGAGGTTGTAATCGCCGTAGAGAAGGCAGAATTCGCCGTCGTGATAACCAATCTTCAGGTCGCCCGACTCGAGCACATCGCCATACTGACCGCCGAGAATTGCCAGTAAAACTTTGCCATGCAAATTTGAGTTGACGGGATTCCAATCGACGTCAAAATATTCTGAGACGGACGACGACGGACCATTCGCCAACACGCTGCGCCACCATTTGTTCCATTGCGGATGGGCGCTCATGTGATTGGGCACAAAATCGATGATCAAACCCATTCTCTGGGCATGAAGCGCTGTCACCAGCGAATTGAAGCCCTCTTCTCCACCGAGTTCAGGGCTGATTCGAGAAAAGTCACACGTATCGTAGCCACTCAAACTTCCGGGCCGCGCTTCAAAAATCGGCGAAGCATAGATGTGACTGATGCCTAAGCTTCGAAGGTAAGGGATGATCGCTTCAGCATCGGCAAATCGGAATTTGTTGGTCAGTTGCAGTCGGTAAGTCGCACTGACACTTCTTCGATCCTTCATTGAGTTCGTTCTTCCACAATGTCGACAAGGTCGCCGCCGGCTAGGAGCACGGCGCCCGCGCGTTCAAAAGATAGTGTACCTGTCTCGGACTTCCAGCCCATGGGATGCGGATCGCAGATAAATCGAACCTCTTCGCTGCTCAGTCCCATCGTCGTGCCTCGCCATGACAGATCACTCACAGCTGTGGGACCTTCCAGAGCAACAACGGCGCGGAAGTCTCCACTGGCCGAGTTCCAATTCACTTCAATCGTCTGTTTATTTAATGCTCGAGCTGTCTGGAACATTGCCCGCTTTAAAAGCTGCTTCCGGATATGTAACAGCGTCTGATACCAATGCAGGCATTTCGCATGCTCTCCATTTCGACGAACCGCCCAATCCAACTTGCTTCGTAGAAACGTCCCAACGCTCTGCGGATCAGGAATGGTTTCATGATTCCCGATATCCGCAAATGCCGAGAAATGCGAAAATTCTTTTCGTCTGCCTTCTGTTACACGACGGCCGAGTTCTTCATTATGGTCAGTGAAATATAGAAATGGTTCCGGCGCCGCCCACTCCTGTCCCATAAACAGTAAGGGTACCTCTGGAGAAAGCAACAAAAGCGCGCTGGCAGCACACCACGCTGCATAGGTAATTTGTGTCGACAATCTTTCGCCGAATGCGCGATTGCCGATTTGGTCGTGGTTCTGAATACAAAAAACCCGCGATTCCAGGCTTAGTCCCTTCGGGCTGGTCCCCCGCCGATGCCCGTGAAAGCTGGCATATTCACCGGTGAAAGTCCATCCATCGCGAATGGCTGTGGCAATGCTTTCCGTCGTTCCGTCGAAGTCGCGGTAATAACCATCGCTATCTCCTGCCAGGCGGTGACGCATATGGTGATGGAAATCATCGGACCACACAGCATCGAACCCGTGGCCGCCTTGCGTCGTCGGAAGGATGACTTTGCGCTCATTACGCGCATCCTCCGCAATGAGAATTACATTTCTTCCCAGCGAAGTCGCTGTTTGATGCACACGCTCGGTCAACTCCGTCAAGAAATGCGGTTCACTATCATCTCGGATGGTATCGGTTGCGTCGGCACGCAATCCATCGACGCGATAATCATAGATCCATGCCAATGCGCTCTCGATAAAGTAGGTACGAACCTTGTCTCGTTCGTCACCATCAAAGTTCAGTCCATCACCCCATAAGGTCTTGTGATGTTTTGTATAAAACTGAGGTGCAAACACGGATTGATACGCCCCGTCAGGACCAAGGTGGTTGTAGACCACATCGAGGAAGACGGCAATTTCTCTGGCATGCGCTTGGTCCACGAATCGACGAAAGTCGTCCGGCACGCCGTAGCCATGCGCAGGTGAGTAGGACGATACCCCGTCGTAGCCCCAGTTATGTTCTCCTGCGAAGTCCGCAATGGGCATCAACTCAACCGCATTGACTCCTAATTCCCGCAAATAATCGAGCTTGTCGATGAGTGCAAGAAATGTTCCCACCTGCGTGAATGTTCCCACATGCAGCTCGTAAATCACCAACTCTCGAAGCGATGGAGCTCGAAAGTTCTTCGCCTTCCATTGAAATTCCTCCGCCGCAATGACCTGCGATGGACCATGCACTCCCAGCGGCTGATAGCGTGAAGCCGGATCGGGAAACGGGCCAGCTCCGTCGATTTTGAACCAGTAGCGAGTTCCGGGACCTGCGCTATCCACGTAGGCTCGATACATTCCGTCGTCATCCGCAGACATGGGGATTGCATCTCGGGATGGATCGGTTTCAATCACAAGTTCAATCTTCGCTCCCCGGCGTGCCCACAGCTGAAATCGGCATCCGTCTGGCTGGATCACTGGGCCGAACGTAGGTGTCCACAAAGTTTTGTTGACACCGGAAACCCGTGATTCGGATGTATAGGGAATGAGGTCTACCTCCTCAGCATTTCGTCTAAATGTAGGGCAGCGCTAATAAGTCCAAGATGCGTAAACGCTTGCGGGAAGTTGCCAAGAGCGCTACCGGTGGCGCTGATCTCTTCAGAATAAAGTCCAAGGTGATTGGCGTAGCTCAACATTTTTTCGAAGATGAATCTTGCTTCTTCAAGACGCTCCGCACGTGCCAACGCATCCACCAACCAAAAAGTGCACATGCTGAATGTGCCTTCATGTCCAGTCAATCCGTCCCTGGTTGCAAGCTTTCCGTCCAATTCGTATCGATAGACCAGGCTGTCCGAGACCAGCTTTTCCATGGTGCGATCAATGGTGCTAAGCATTCGCGGATCCTTCGGCGCAATAAATTTGACAATTGGCATCATCAAATTGCTTGCATCCAGTGACTTCGACTCAAAGGATTGCGTG